>OLVX01000630.1_pt1 | contig 34247 bp, 26 predicted proteins | sample 1673271 | NCBI WGS metagenome assembly OLVX01 (sample SAMEA3178939, study PRJEB25190) | human gut metagenome | biome: human gut; feature: human-associated habitat; material: faeces | place: Austria | collected 2013
TAACTGGATTATTTATAAAAATGCATAGATAAAAAAGTTAAAAGCGAAATCCCTGAGAAAAAAGGGAATCGGTTTACACAAACAGAATAGATATGCTATAATAATGCTGTTATACCCTTGGGTATAACAGCATTTTGAATATAAAGGACAATAACAATAGATGAAACAGTTAATTCAAGATAGACAGTTATTTATGCGCCGTATTTTTTTGATGTGTTATGACATGCTTGCTGTATTTGTTGCGAGTATGTTTGCGCTGATAATACGGTTTGATCTGAACTTTTACAATGTACCGACAGAATATCTGAATGAAGTATGGAGAACACTTCCGTATATGATGGTGATCACATTGATCATCTTCTGGGCACTCCGATTATATTCAAGTCTGTGGAGTTACGCAGGGGCACTTGAAATGATGTATGTTGTTTCGGCATGTATACTGGATGCGATTGTGGTAGCTGCATTGATCCTGGTACGTAACTGGGGAGATATGTTCCCGGTTCCACGAAGCTTTTATATTTTATATGGGTTATTTTTACTTGTGCTGATCATGGGATGCAGATATTCCTATCGTGGACTTAGGGCAATCCGGAATATGCGAAGAGACGGCACATATCGTAGGAATGTACTGGTAATCGGTGCAGGTGAGGCTGGTAATCAGCTGATTAAAGAGATTAACAATAGCCGTTATGTAAAGAAAAAAGTTGTCGGTGTAATTGATGATGATAAGACGAAGATTGGTAATTATATCCATGGAGCAAAGGTGATCGGTGACAGAAGCTGCATCCGGGATAAGGTGTTGGAACTGCATGTGCATGAGATCATTATAGCGATGCCATCAGCCTCCCCGAAACAGATGAAGGGGATTCTTGATATTTGTAAAGAGACCGGCTGCGAATTAAAACGTCTGCCTGGAATCTATCAGCTTGTCAATGGTGAAGTTGGTATCAGCAAATTAAAAGATGTTGATGTAAATGATCTGCTTGGAAGAGAACCGGTCATGGTGAATCTTGAGTCTATCATGGGTTATGTGTCCGGGAAAGTTATCATGGTAACCGGTGGGGGTGGTTCTATCGGAAGTGAGTTGTGCAGACAGATCGCGGGACACAAACCAAAGCAGCTGATTATTTTAGATATTTATGAGAATACCACATATGATATACAGAATGAATTAAAGGTAAAATTTCCGGATCTTGATCTGGTTGTGCTGATCGGTTCTGTGCGGAATACCAATCGAATGAACTGGATTTTTGAGACCTATCATCCGGAGATCATTTACCATGCGGCAGCTCATAAACATGTGCCGTTGATGGAGGAGAGCCCGAATGAAGCAATCAAGAACAATGTCCTTGGCACATGGAAAATCGTGCAGGCTGCAGACCGTTATCATGTAAAACGGTTTGTGATGATCTCTACCGATAAGGCGGTCAATCCGACCAATATCATGGGCGCAAGTAAAAGAATCTGTGAAATGATCATTCAGACTTACAATAAGCGCTCTGAGACGGAATATGTGGCAGTGCGTTTTGGAAATGTACTTGGCAGTAACGGAAGCGTGATCCCTTTATTTAAAAAACAGATCGAACGTGGAGGCCCGGTGACTGTCACAGATCCGAATATCGTGCGCTATTTTATGACAATACCAGAGGCTGTATCCTTAGTATTACAGGCGGGAGCCTATGCAAAAGGCGGAGAGATTTTTGTTCTGGATATGGGAGAACCGGTCAAAATCCTTGATCTAGCCAAAAACCTGATTCTGTTATCCGGTCATAAACCGGATGAAGATATCCAGATCGTGTTTACCGGACTACGTCCTGGGGAAAAATTATACGAAGAGATGCTGATGGATGAAGAAGGACTGCAGGATACCGAGAATAACCTGATCCACATCGGAAAACCAATCGAACTGGATGAAGGAAAGTTTTTAGAGCAGTTAGAAGAATTAAAAGAGTATGTAGTGACAGAGCCATCTGATATTCGTGAGTGGGTGAAAAAAATTGTGCCGACGTATCAGCCGAAGGAGGAGTAGAAAGGGGAAAGTATGAGACTGGAAATTCAGCATTTTTCCAAAATTAAACAGGCATCTATCAAACTTGACGGAATTACTGTGATTGCCGGTGAAAATAATACGGGAAAGAGTACGGTAGGAAAGATTTTGTCATGTATGTTTAATTCCATGTATAAAGTGGATGAAAAAGCTTCACAGAAGAAGAAAGAACAGATAGAGTCACTGCTCCGTTATAACTGGCAGAATAGCTGGTATCATAATTTGAAAAATGATGATCAGAGAGTAACTGTGAATGTACCTTCCCGAACCAGCAGAAAAAGATATGCAAATGCAGCAGAATTGATTATGGCAGCAGATGAGGAGAGAAAAATAGAAATTATTTCTGAATTATATGATAATCTCAGAAATGTGATTGATGATGAAAGCAGAGATGCATTGTGCCATGAAGTTTTAGAGAAAGTAAATAGTATATTAAATTTAAAAAATGAGGCTGTGGAGCAGACCTTGATAGCAGACACTTTTGGCAGATATTTTTATGGTCAGATGAATGATCTGTATGAGCCAGAAAGCGAGGCGAAAGCAATATTGCTTATTCAAGGGAAAAAAATACAGGTTGGGATAAAACAGAATAGTGAATATATGATAGAAAGAGAAATATCTGTCATGCATGAAGCAATCTCAATTGATTCGCCGGCAATTATGGATTATATGAATTCGTGGGAGTACAGTGATGGGCTGAGTGAACAGGATTTGCACTTGCTTCAGAAATTAAGTGCGAATATACCGGACAATGCGATTGGAAAACTGATGGCAGAAGAAAAAATCAGTGATATACTGAAAATGTTATCTGAGGTAACGATCGGAAAAGTAATAAAAAATGAGGATGGGGATTTTTTTCTGGCAGATGAAGAAATGCATTATTTTGAAATTGGAAATTTATCCATGGGAATCAAGGCATTTACAATTATTCGCACTTTGTTAGAAAAAGGCGAAATCCATGAGAAAGATGTGATGGTGCTAGATGAGCCGGAAATACACCTACATCCGGAATGGCAGCTTATATATGCAGAATTGATCGTATTACTGGAAAAATATCTTCATCTTACGATACTAATCACTACACACAGTCCTTATTTTCTAGAGGCGATTGAAACATATACGAAAAAACATAATGTGGATCATATTACGAATTATTACCTTGCACAGGCAGATGGAAAAGAAACGGTTATGAAAGATGTTACAGAAAATCTGCAGTCTGTGTATCAGTTGTTAGCAAAACCGTTTGAAAAATTAGAAGGGACAGACAGAAAATGACAGGATACCGTTATATAAAACGAATCATAGATATCTTACTCAGCGGGCTTGCGATTATTATATTGTCCCCGCTGCTTTTGATCTTATGCATTGCGATCAAATTAGATTCACCGGGACCAATCTTCTTTACACAAAAGAGAGTCGGCATCCACAAGACATATTTCCAGATTTATAAATTCCGGACCATGCGCACCGATACACCGAAAGATATGCCGACACATATGCTGGCAAATCCGGAACAGTACATTACAAAAACCGGCAGATTTCTTCGTAAGACCAGCCTCGATGAGCTGCCACAGATCTTTAATATTTTTAAGGGGGATATGAGTATCGTAGGTCCTCGCCCGGCACTCTGGAATCAGGATGACCTTGTCGCAGAGCGTGACAAATACGGTGCAAATGATGTGACACCGGGATTAACCGGTTGGGCGCAGATCAACGGACGTGACGAACTTGAAATTCCGGTCAAGGCAAAATTAGATGGCGAGTATGTGAAAAAATATGGGTTTACAATGGATGTACGGTGTTTCTTTGGTACATTCTTAAGCGTTTTGAGACAGGATGGAGTGGTTGAAGGTGGAACAGGGAGCATGAAGGGGAAATGAAAAAGGTATTGATTTTAGGCGCCAACAGTTATATTGGCAACTCATTTCAAAAATATATTGGAGAAAATTATAATGACCAGTATGAGGTTCATAAAGTCAGTCTGCGTGGTGAGGCGTGGAAAGAGGATGACTGGTCAGGATATGACAGTATTTTAAACGTGACTGGCAAAGCACATGCGGATATTGGCATCCTGACAGAAGAACAAAAACAGGAATATTATGCCGTAAACTGTGATCTGGCATGTGAAGCTGCCCAAAAAGCTGTAAAGGATGGCGTGGGACAATATATTTACCTGAGCAGTGTAATTGTATACGGAGACAGCAGTAATGGCGGAGGGGCAATACATATCACAAAAGATACAAAGCCTGCTCCGTCAAATTTTTATGGGGACAGCAAGTGGCAGGCTGAGCAGAAACTACAGGTACTGTTTGAGGAGCTTAAGGAAGATGATGGAAAAAACAATACTGCACTTGCAATCGTCCGTCCGCCGATGATTTATGGAAAAAACAGCAAAGGTAATTTTAAGATGCTTGTAAAGTTAGCGGATAAGGTACCGGTATTTCCAAATGTAAAAAATGAGCGGAGCATGATTTATGTGGAGAATCTCGCAGAGTTTTTATGCCTTCTTGTGGAGAGTCAGAAGTCAGGAGTCTTTCTGCCGCAGAATGCTTCCTGCGTGACCACGGCACAGATGGTAGCAGCGATTGCTACGGCAAAAGGGAAAAACGTACATCTGTGTAACTGGATGAATCCGTTTGTGGCGCTGGCAAAAAAAATGCCGGGGAAGATCGGCGGTATGGCAGGAAAGGCGTTCGGATCTATGGTGATCGACCAGGAACTGAGCAGAGAAAAAATTGATGGATATCAGCGGTTCGGATTGAAGGAGAGTGTGGAGAGATGTGTTTGAGGATATCAGAAAGCAGAAAGAAGCATCTGAATGGTTGACAGAAGAGAATGAAATGTATGGAAAAGCAGATAAAAAGGCAGGAAAAACATGAAAGTAAGCATCATTACAGTATCTTACAACAGCGAAAAAACAATTGCACATACGATAGAGTCTGTCTTAGCACAGACATATGATGACATAGAATACTGGATCATTGATGGAAAAAGCAGCGATGGTACGGTAGCTTTGGCAGAGTCATATTGCAATGCTATGGAACAAAAGGGAATTATATATCATATTTTAAGCGAACCGGACGGTGGCATTTATGATGCCATGAATAAGGGAATACGGCTGGCAACAGGGGATGTGATTGGAATTATAAACAGTGATGACTGGTATGAACCGAATGCTGTTGGGACTGCAGTTCATACTTTTGAGAAGACCGGATGTGATCTGATGTTTGCTGATATCAGGATGTATAAAGCAGATGGCAGTACTTTTGTAAAAAAAGCACGATTGCGCAGATTTCAGACATCAAGAGACTGGAATCATCCGACAACGTTTGTCAAAGCGAAACTGTACAAAAAGTATCCATTTCGAAATAAAGGCATTCATGATGATTATGGCTTTTTTTTACAAATGCAAAGCCAGAAACGGAAAATTGTCATTGTGGATCAGATACTTGCAAATTTTCATATGGGCGGAGCCAGCAATCATAAAGATCTGGGAGCAGCAGTGAAAAGGATCAGAGACAGATATCGTTATTGTTATCGCATCAATGGTTATAGCAGGTGGTACATGATCGAATGTGTGGCGATTGAAGCTGCAAAATTTATACTTGGATAGGAACTGATATGAAAATACTACAGATCAACAGTCATTATAATCAGGGCGGTGCAGCTCGTATCGTAGCCTGTATTCACCGTCAACTTTTAGAGGATGGCGAAGAGTCCTATGTCGTATATGGAAGAGGCACGGGCGAGGAAGAAAAAAATGTCATCCGCATTGATAAAAATTATGAAGTATATCTGTCTGCATTGTTGTGCCGGATCACAGGATTGAATGGCTGGTGGAATCAAAAGGCTGCAAGAAGACTGACTGCATTGATGGATGAAATACAGCCGGATATTGTGCATATCCATACACTTCATGGCTATTACATGAATTTCCAAATATTATGGAACTATCTGAATAAACACGATATACCATGTGTATGGACGTTCCATGACTGTCACGCATTTACGGGAAACTGTGGCTATTATTTTGCATGTCGCAGATGGGAAAATGGCTGTGGCAGCTGTCCGGACAAAAAGAGATATCCGAAAAGCCAGTTCTTTGATTTTTCCCGCTATATGTGGAAAAAGAAAAAAGAATGGTTTACAAAAGGTGACAGGAAAATCATCGTGACACCATCAGACTGGCTGACAGAGGAGACAAAAAAATCGTTTTTTGGAAAATATCCTTGTGTTACGATCCGGAATGGAATTGATGCCGAGCACACTTTTTATCCAAGAGATAAAGCAGAATGCCGAAAAAAATATGGATTTACAATGCAGGATAAACTGGTACTTGGCATGGCAGCAGGATTTTCTGATGAGAGAAAAGGCGCAAAATTCCTGATTGGATCTGCAAAAGCGATGGAAAATGAGGCAAAATTCATTTTAGTTGGCTGGGAAGAAAAGAATAATTCTTTATTAGAAGGAATTTCTAACGTAATTACAGTGCCAAACACGAAAGATACGGATGCTTTGGCGGAATATTATAGTCTGGCAGACGTGTTTGTGATACCATCTCTGGCAGAAAACTATGCAACCGTTACATTAGAGTCCATGGCATGCGGAACACCGGTGGTGGGATTTGATGCATGCGGGATACCGGAACAGTTGACAGAAAACAAAGGAATTGTCGTAAAAACGGCAGATCAGGGGGCATTGACAGAGGCAGTCCGTAAGGCACTTACTTCTGAAAGCGGTTTGCTTTGCGGTGATGAACTGGCAGAAAAGATCAGACAGAATAACTCGATTAAACAGATGACGGAAACTTACAAAGAAATATATCGCGAACTGTTACGTGAAAAAAGTGAGGTTTTTATTTAGAGGATTGGAAAATGGAAAAAAAAGTAAAAGAAGAATTAGACAAGTTAATAATTATTGGAAATGAGAGTGGAATGTTACGAACGTCGACCGTAAAACAGTTACTCAATGATTTAAATAAAAAGACAGAAGAAGATTTTGAAGATGCTGTTCAATATGTAGAAGAAAAGAATATTGGGCTTAATACGGATGATTCTGAAAATAAATTGTTTCTGGATTCAAGCAAAATTGCCATTGTGCCAAAAACATTGAGTGTGGAATCAATTGTAAAAAAAATAAGATATGAAGAAATTAATCTCGACACAGAATTTCAAAGGAAAAGAAGCTTGTGGAAAAATGATGTTAAGAGTCAGTTGATTGAGTCTTTTATGGTTCAGTTGCCGGTGCCTCCGATGTATTTTGACGGAAAGGATGCGAACAGTTGGCTTGTTATTGATGGGTTACAGCGCCTTTGTACGTTAAAGGAGTTTTTGCTAGATAAGACATTGATATTGTCTGATATGGAATATCTTGCAGATTATAATGGGTGCACATTTGATGATTTACCAAGAATTTATCAAAGAAGAGTGGAGGAGGCTCAGATTGCTTTTTATTTGATATTACCAGATACACCAGAGAATGTGAAATATAGTCTGTTCAAAAGGATTAATACGCCTGGGTTAAAGTTAGAACCACAAGAAATCAGACATGCACTATACCAGGGAAAAGCAACCATATATTTAAAGGAACTTGCGGAAAATGAAATATTTACCACGGCGACGGATGGTGATGTTTTGACAGAAAGAATGTTGGATCGAGAGATGGTATTGCGATATTTGGCCTTAAGGTGCCTGGGGGAGGGAGCATATAAGAATAATACATTGAACGAATATTTATGTGAGACTATGGATTTTTTGAATTCACAGGAAGAGCCTTTTTTTCGGGATAATAAAGAATTGTTTTTTAAAGCGTTGGAATGTTGTTATCATATTTTTGGAAGATTGGCATTTCGCAGGATATCTTATAGCAGACCAACAGAAAAAAAACCATTTAATTCAGCATTGTTTGAGGGGTGGACAAATGCTGTTGCAGAATTGTCAGAACAGGAAAGACTGATATTAGAAGAACGAAAGGAAATTCTTATCCAAAAGTTCATTGCAGAAATAGAGAAAAGAAGTACATTTAACAATGATATCAGTTCTGGTAAATATCGTTCTTTTGTAAGGCGGAATGAAGCAATCAGACAGATGGTAAGGGAGGTTTTGGAGTATGCTTAAAAAAATTAAATTAAAGAATTTTAAATGTTTTGAAGATATTGAATTTGAACTTGGAAATGTAAATCTTCTTGCTGGTTCAAATGGTTGTGGAAAATCCTCTTTTATACAGGCATTACTGCTATTGCGTCAGTCCATAGAGAGGGACAAGGATCTGCAGTCATTAGAATTATATGGTCATTACATTAATTTGGGATTAGCAAAAGATATTATCTATGAAGATGCGAAAAACAATGAATTGAAAATTGAATTATGGAATGAGGATAATGCATATCTTGGCGTATTTCCCCAATATGATGCAGAAAAATATATTTTAACAACCAACATAGAAAAAAAAGGAGATTTCTCTGAGTTTAATATTTTTTCACCTGCATTTGAATATGTTTCAGCAGAACGAATTGTTCCACAAAATATATTTTCAGCCATTACATTTGATGATCAATTAGGAAATCGTGGAGAAAACACTATGAGCTTTCTGGAAAAAAAGGGGCTGACGATACATGTTGAAAAAAATTTATGTGTCGATGGATCAGAGCAGGATTATTTATTGTTTCAGGTGGATGAATGGCTGAATAAATTATTTGATGGTTTTCGACTTAATATCACAAAACTTGCAGAAGCTGATTCTGTTAATTTACATTATCAGGAAAAAGGAGAAAATCATATGAGTGCATATCGCAGGGCTGTGAATGTCGGTTTTGGGATCACATACGTACTGCCGGTTCTTGTTGCATTATTAAAAGCGAAAAAAGGGGATTTGGTTATTGTTGAAAATCCAGAGGCTCATTTACATCCTAAGGCGCAGAGAATTATGGGAGAAATTATATTGCGTGCAGCTTCTGTAGGGGTTCAGGTAATTCTAGAAACACATAGTGATCATGTTTTAAATGGTATTCGTTTAGGAATAAAACAGGGGATCATTGACAGTCCGGAAAAGGTAAAAAATTATTTCTTTACACGTGAAAATATTGGAATTGGATATCATGTGAATGTATATGCGCCTAATATTGATCAGGAGGGAAATATTGATTTATGGCCGAATGGATTTTTTGATGAATGGGATAAGGCACTTATGGATTTATACTAAAAGGATAAGGTGAAAAAGTGGAAATTGTTACGAATGATATGATTCCTGATGGAAAATTCAAAAATAAATATGAGGCAATAAAGTCAATAAGAGAATGTCTAAAGATGCTGACGGAGATAAGAAATAAAACAAGTTTTGTAAAATTGTCGGCATCGGCGAATGTATTCCGGGGGATGGAATTGGCAGAAGGGTATTATTTTGAACAACTTTTCAATGAAAACATAGAACTGTTACCACAAAAAGATAAAGCATTATTGCGAACACTTCTGGTAAATTTTAATATGATTAAATTGCCGGAGGGTAAATTTATATACAGGGGAAAAGAATCTAAAAATTGTGTATGGGTACATATGCATCAAGGTCTGGTTTTTAGTATTCCCATAGAACCGGATATGGAAGAAAAGTTTTTAAGCGGTAAATTCGTTTTGGCGGATGGCAAAGAAAAAGATGTTATGATTCCAAATTTGTCAAAAATAGAACATCTGGAAGTTCATCAAAAAAGGTTGGGAATCCGCAAGTATGAATTTAATCCTAAACACAAAGTGAATGTAGGGTGGGGAACGGAAATGGATCTGAATGATGCAGAGGCACAGGAATTGTTGCTTAGAGCACTGCCAGTGGATGAAAAAGAAAGTCATTTGGTAGCAAAGAAAAACGGAAGATACTATTCTTTCCGTTGTCATTATGGTAACTGTTATCATGGTTATTGGGATAATACTATGCCAGAAAAAAATCGTCGGATTGCAGATGGCATAGTGTAGAAAAGAAAAGTGGAGAAAAACAATGCGTATTTCAGTCTGTATGGGTGTCTATAATGGTGAAAAATATATCAAAGAACAGTTAGAAAGCATTCGTCTGCAGACCAGACAGCCGGATGAAGTGATTCTGTGTGACGATAGGTCGACAGATACAACCTGTCAGGTAGTAGATGAATATCTGACAGAACATTCAGAACTTACAGGCTGGTCTTTTTTGCATAACGAAAAGAATCTTGGATATCCGGAAAACTTTTATCATGTGATGGATTGCTGCACTGGGGATATCGTATTTCTGGCAGATCAGGATGACATCTGGGACATGCACAAGATAGAACGGATGTGTGAAATGCTGGATGAGCATGAAGATGTAAAGGTACTGGCATGCACCTTTGGACTGATCGATAGTGAAGCGAAAGAGATCCATTCTATGATGGCTCCGACAGAGGGAAAAAAGAGAGGCAACTTTCACGAAGTATCCATTCGTCAGGTGTTTTATAAATGTGAATGGCCTGGAATGGTGTTGGCATACCGCAATGCATGGTATCAGAGAAAAAAGGAGAAGAGTTCTATTCCACATGATTTTAAAATCTGTGCGCAGGCGGCAGAAGAGCACGGTTTTTGGCAACTGGGAGAAGTACTTGCATATCATAGAAGACATGAACATAATACAGGTGGAGAAGAACACCGGATACACAAACTGTTAAATAAGAAACGAAAATTAAAAGAAATTTCAGATTACCGGACAATACTGGATGCATTTGAAAGAGAACAGGTAATGCGGACGGAAGATGGGCTGCTGGCGCTGAAACAGAAACAGAAATCTATGAAAGGCAGACAGGAAGCACTTCTTTCAGGGAAAATAGTGAGTGTATTGAAGAATGCGTGGAGATACAGGGGAGAAGTCAGAGGGGCAACACTGGTATGTGATCTTTTGATCGTGAAGCAGAAAGATGGGGACAGATATGAAATTAAATAAAATAAAAATAATTAATTTTCGTGGCATATCAGACATGGAAATAGAATTTGATAAAAGAGCAACGGTTATATATGGAATTAACGGCATGGGGAAATCAGCCGTTTTAGAAGCCTGCAATATTTTATTTTCTAAGATTTTAAGTGAAGCGGCTATGGATAGCCATATTGGAAGTTGTGTAATCACAAAAAAAGATGTAAAAGCTGGCGAGACAAAAACGGAAATAAGAGCACATATTTCAGATGGTAACGAAAGTTACACATATTATAGAAAACGTGTGGACAGTCAAAATAAACATAAAGGTGAACTTTTAGAATTAGTAGTACAAAGGATTCGGGAAAATTATATAGGGGAAGTTGTATCAGAAGAAGAAGACGAAGAAGATAAGGCTGGGATAGGGAAAAGAGGCGTTTTATGTTTAAATGAAAGTGCTTTGCCGATATATGTTTATTATGGAGTGAACCGCAATACGGAAAGCAGATCCGCAGTTCGCAAAAAGTATACCGGAAGTGCAGGAAAATTAGATGCATGGCGTGATAATATTTTTGAAGGAAAAGCTGATTTTACACTGTTTTTTGAGTGGTTTCGCAGTCGCCAGGAATATGAGAATAGTGTTAAGATTGAAGACGGTACATTTGTTGATAAACAATCAGAGGCAGCGAGAGCGGCAATATTAAAGGCATTGGGGCAAAATTTTTCTAATCTCAGGATAAAAGTAACGGAGGACGAGGCAGAACTTGTTCTTGTAAAAAATGGATGTGAACTATGTGTCAAACAATTATCCGATGGAGAAAAAAATGTTATGGCAATGGTAGGAGATATTGCAAGAAGGCTGTCTATTGCTAATGCATCTGCGGAAAATATTTTAGAAGGGGAAGGAATCGTTTTGATTGATGAGATCGATCTGCATCTTCACCCAAGCTGGCAGGCAGTGATTCTGCCGGTATTATTAAATACTTTTCCGAATCTTCAGTTTATTGTGACAACACATTCTTCAAAAGTGCTCGGAGAAACTGGAGATGATGTAAAAATAATAAAGCTGGAAATGCAGGATGAAGATAAGGTGGAGGCACATGAAATACCATCATTAAAAGGGTGGGATGTGAATACTATACTGGAAAAATATATGGGAACAAGTTCTATCAATCTTGGTACCAAGGATAAAATTGATCATATGTTTGAGTTGATTCAGGAAGAAAAGTACGATGAGGCAGAACAGATAGCGAATGAAATAGAGCAGATAACGGATTCAGAAAATCTGAGTGTAGTCAGGGCAAGGGTATTGATCGCAAGGGGAAGGTAAATGATATATATACAAAAAGACAAAGAGCCGGATGAGATAGTAAGCTGGAAAAAGAAATTTAAAAATAAAAATAAGCGGAAACCATGTTATGAAGATATAAAAAGCAAGCCGGAAAAACAGCAGTTAAAGGAAGCTTTGCTTCATGAACAGAAGTATTTGTGCTGTTATTGCTGCAACAGAATATCAGATGATAGTTCCCATATTGAGCATTTTGTACCACAGAGTAAGGATAGTGGTTTGTCATTAGAATACTCAAATCTGCATGCATCCTGCCAGGGCGAAAATGGTGATATGAAACATTGTGGTCATGCGAAAGGAAATGATTATGATAAAGCATTATTGATTTCACCATTGGATAAGAACTGTGAGAAAAGATTTGCCTATTCGGTAAACGGTAAAATTGAACCGAGTGATCTGTCAGATCAGGGAGCTGAATATACGATAAAACTACTTGCATTAAATGATGAGAGACTGAAAAAAGCAAGAGAAGAAGCCATGTGGACAGCAGGAGTATTCTATGCGCAGGGGGAGAAGGAAAGAGAAACGCTGATTAAGCAATATAGTAATCCGGCAGATGGAAAAAGGGTGCCTTTTTGTAATGCCATTTTGTATCAATTGAGAAAGGATCAGGAAAGTGCTGGATCGAAATAGTGTCCTGACATTGATGGAAGAATGTTTCTGGGACGAGATAGAAACTTTTACAATAGAGTGTGTCAGTGAATTAGGGACAGATGAATTGGAAATAATTTTTACAGATTATCTGGTGGATTATGCAAGCTTGGATGAAATTGAAGAATTGAAAATTACGGATATGGAAATAGAATGTGACGACGGTGTTGAGACTGTGAGTGGCGAAATGCGACTAGATATTCTGGTGGAAGGATATGCACATTGGGATGGCAGTGAGGAATATCTTGGAACGGAAGAAACAGAGATTCGTTATAAATATTCTTTTGAGATGATGAATGGGAAAGTGATATCGGAAATAGAGTTAGAAATGTCATAACTTTTGATAGTAAAGCAGAAAGGAAACGCAAATATTGGATAGAAAAAAGTTTTGCTGGAATATCTGTAAAGATAATATGCTGCTGATTTATGGATTACTGCAGGTAATTCTCCTTGCAATGTTAAGAAAATATTATCTGCTTACAGTATATCAGACGGTGGCGGCGTATCTGTTCGTTTGCCTGTGCGGAGTAATTGTGTTAAAATTTGTCCGAAATAAGGCAGTCCAAAATATATATCTTTTGATGTGGAGTTCCTTTCATGGGATTATTATACTTGGATTCCTGACACAGGGAACGTTTTATCTTACATTAACGCAGATCAATAAAGTTCAGATTGTAAATCTGTTTCTTGGTTTTTTATTATATTGGATTTTCTATCTGATCAGCGGAAAAGGACAAACAGCAGTGGCTGTCGGTAATCTGGTGATCGCAGTGATGGGAATTACGAATCACTATCTGATGAGGTTCCGTGGAGCACCGTTTCAGATATCAGATCTTAAGGCAGCTAAGACAGCAGGAAATGTCTTTTTGAATTATGACTATATGCCAGATCTGTATATGTTGTTTACGGTTATAGATCTGTTTGTCTGGTATAAATTGATAAAACAGGAATATCAAAAACGGGAATTGAAAAAAAGACAGATTCCGGATGCAATTGTGACCGTGGCCGCAGTTTTTGCCTGCATTCCGCTTGTAAATGGAACTTATCAGAAAATATATTCTGAAACCGGACAGTTTTCAAAGGACAGTTATCTGGCGGAGCTGCTTGCAGATGCAGAAGGAAAAATAGAAAGTTATCCAGAAGGGTATTCGGCAGAAAACGCAAAAAAAATCTTGCAGGATTTTAATTCACAGGCACTACAAAAACAGGAAATGGTAAGTACAGCAAAAAAGATGCCAAATATTGTGGTAATTATGAATGAGGCATTTTCTGACTTACGTGTTTTGGGAGAGATTGAAACAGATCAGCCATTTTTAGAATACTGGGACTCACTGGAGGAAAATTGTATCAAGGGATGGGCGAATGTGTCGGTGTTTGGTGGAACAACAGCAAATTCTGAGTATGAATTTTTAAGTTCTGATGCTACCGCATTGTATCAGAATCCTGTGATACCATATAATAATTATTTTGAACAGACAGATGTCTATCAAAGCATGGTGAGTGTTTTGAAAGATCAGGGTTATGAGACAACAGCATTTCATCCGTATTTGTCAAGTGGATGGAACAGGACGCAGGTATACCGTGCAATGCAGTTTGATCATATCATTTTTTTAGAAGATTTAGAGCAGCCGTTAGATACCATGCGGCTGTACACGAGTGATGAGGGCGATTATACATATATACGTCAGTATTTTGACCAGAAAGAAAAAAATACACCACAGTTTTTCTTTAATGTCACCATGCAGAATCACAGCGGATACACTTACGACGGTGATAATTTTAAAACCACGGTTCATCTGCGGGGGGACGCTGCCGGAAAATTTCCGCAGGCAGAGCAGTATTTAAGTCTGATCCGGGAAAGTGATAAGGCATTAAAAGGGCTTCTTGAGTATTTTGAAAATTATGAGGAACCGGTGGTCGTTGTCATGTTCGGAGATCATCAGCCGAAGTTAGAAGAAGAGTTTTATTCTTATGTAACAGGAAACACCAGAGATCAATGGGATCTGACACAGCAGAGAAACCAGTATAAGACACCGCTTTTGATCTGGCATAACTATGTGGCAGATTCAGAGAATATCGGAGATATCAGCCTGAATTATCTTGCACCTTTTTTGTTGCAGGACACCGGACTTAACATGAGTGATTATCAACACTATATATTAGGGCAGTACGAAGAACTTCCGGTAATTAATAGTATTGGGATTGTAGATGTAAATGGAAATGTGTATGTTCGTGGCAGTGAGGAGTTTACAGAGAGAACAAGGGAAATGCAGACGTTGGTGTATGCGCATACGGTGGAGAAAGTTTGGTGAAGTACAGGTATAATCTTGATATTCCATCCCAAATATGGTATATTTTTTTAGATTATGGATATTATGCAAAAGGAGAATGTCGTGATACAAAGAATACGTAATATTTATGCATATAAAGATATGATATATAGTTTGGTAAGACGAGAATTACGAGGCAGATATAAGGGATCTGTTCTTGGATTTTTATGGACTTATATTAATCCATTATGTCAGGTAATTGTTTATTCGATGGTTTTCTCTGTAATTTTCAGGGTAAATATTGATAAGTTTTATTTATATCTGATTATTGGTATGATGCCATGGACTTTTTTTAATACATCGGTTCAAGGTGGTTCAACCTGTATTAGAGCGCAGTCGGATATGGTTAAAAAGATTTATTTCCCAAGAGAAGTAATTCCAATTTCGTATGTTACCAGTGCTTTTGTTAATATGCTTTTAAGCTTTATTATTGTTTTTTTCGCAGTGTTGATATCTGGATATTGGTTTAATTTTAAAGCATTGATATTCCTTCCGTTGATTATTATTTTTGAATATATGTTAGCTCTTGGAATAGCATTTATTGTTTCTGCAATTACGGTTTATTTTAGAGATCTAGAGCAAATTATGGGCGTAGTGATGATGGCGTGGATATATGTCACTCCTATTATGTATAATATGGATTATGTGCCAGAACAATATCGAAAATTAGTAGTTTTGAATCCGATGACACCGATTGTGGAAGTGTATCATCAGATTTTATATTATAGAATTATTCCAACAACCAATTATTTGTTACTTGCATTTATTGAAAGTATAATAGTTTTGATTTTAGGTTTTGTGATATTTGCAAAAATGGATAGAAATTTTGCGGAGGAAATGTAGTGAAAGAAAATAATGAAATAGATACACGGGAAGTTGTTATTCGTGTGGACAATGTAAAAAAAAGTTTTAAATCATATAAAGACAAGGCGACTTCATTTAAGGAGAGGTTTGTGAATCCATCACGTGGAAAACATGAGGATGTGATGGTATTAAAAGGAATCAGTTTTGAGGTACACAAGGGAGAAGCAATTGGAATTATAGGAAAAAATGGATGCGGTAAGAGTACCACATTAAAAATGCTTACCCGTATTTTATATCCAAATGAAGGAAAGATTGAAATTAAAGGACGAGTATCCAGCCTTATTGAATTAGGGGCTGGATTTCATCCAGATATGACAGGACGCGAGAATATTTATACGAACGCGTCTATTTTTGGTATTACGAGAAAAGAAGTAGATAGGCGATTAAATGATATTATTCGATTTTCTGAACTGGAAGAATATATTGACAATCCAGTAAGAACGTATTCTTCTGGTATGTATATGCGTTTGGCTTTTGCCGTGGCAATAAATGTGGATGCAGATGTATTGCTAATTGATGAAATTCTGGCAGTGGGAGATTCAGCATTTCAGAAAAAATGTTTTGATAAGTTAAAAGAGATAAAAGCAAATGGAACAACAATCGTTATTGTATCTCATTCCATGGATCAGATGTATAAAATCTGCGATAAACTGATCTGGATTGAGAATGGTTTAATAAAAGATGAAGGAACTCCTAAATTTATCGGCGAAGCATACCTTGCTGCAATGGAGGGGCGCAGATTAGATCGTATTGAATTTGAGAATCAACAGAAAAAAGAAGAATTAGAAAGAAAAATTAAAGAAGAACAGGAACGTCTTAGAATAGAACAGGAAAAAGAAGAGAAAAAGAGACAGGAAGAAGAAAAAAGACAAAAGGAAGAGGAAAAGAGAAAAGAAGCGGAAAGACAAAAAGAGGAAGAGAAAAGGAAAAAGCAAGAGGAACTTTTGGAATTAGAAAGAAAGCAAAGAGAGCTGGAATTAAATGAAACTCTAAGAACAGTATGTACTCATTGTTATCCGATGGCACGACGGTTGGGTGGAAAAGATATATTTTATACAAAAGTAAAAATAGAAGATTTGGATGGAAATGAAGTAACAAAAATTTGGACAAGGCAAAAATATCAAATTGTATTAAATTATGATGGGTGTGGCAGAAAAGATGAAGAAGTAAAGTTTGTGGTTGGAATAACAAGGAATGATGGAACATATTGTTATGGAACATCAATGAAATTAACAAAACAAGAAACTGAAAATTTGAAACCAGGATGTGTAAAGTTTATTTTTGAAAATAAATTATTGAAAGGAAAATACATGTTGGATTTATGGGTTGAAAACACGGATGGAGTCCAATATGACAGCATATTTAGTTTGATGCAAATAGAAGTGGAATCAAATCCGTATAACGAGAGAGGAATTTTAACAATGGAGCACCACTGGGAAAGAACGGAACAATAGATTTGGGAGAGAGTATAGATATGAGAGAAAACGAAAAAGTTTATTCTGATGGTGATATTGAAAATAAAATTATAGAGGCATTAAATGAAGGAAAGAGCGATAGAAGTATTTGCAACATGGGAGGGGCAGCTTTTCATAATTTTACAGATGCCAGGGAAAATCTCATAAATTGGTATCCGTTTCAAAAGTCATCAGCTATATTGGAAATAGGTGCTGGCATGGGGGCGTTAACAGGCCTTTTGTGTCAGAATGCTGATAAAGTAATTGCACTAGAACAATCTCCAAAAAGAGCAGAGATTATTCGAAAGAGACATCAGTCAAAACATAATCTAGAGGTAATTTGTGATGATGTTTATACACATGATTTTAAGCAAAAATTTGATTATATTTTGCTAATTGGTGTATTGGAATATGTTGGAATTAATTCAGAATTTGAACAGCCATATCATACATTGTTAAAGAGAATACATGAACTTTTAAAGCCGACAGGGAAACTCTTGTTAGCAATTGAGAATCGATTTGGCTTGAAGTACTGGTGTGGAGCTGCAGAAGATCATACAGGCATTTCGTTTGATGGTATTTCTGGATATAAAAATAATAGTTATACGACCAGATATAACAAGAGTGGTGTATGTACATTTAGTAAAGATGAATTAAATGTTTTTTTTACGACATGTGGGTTTGAAAATGCAAGATGGTATTATCCGTTGCCAGATTATAAATTTCCTATGGCAGTTTTTTCTGATGAACATTTGCCTGCTCAAAGTGATATAGAAGCGATAAAATTTACATATCCTATGGAATCAGAGTTAATTGCAAATGAAAAAGAGTTATATGAAGATATTATATCAAATAAAGTGTTCCCATTTTTTGCAAATTCATTTTTTGTTGAAGTAAGTAAAAAATATGATGAAGGCATAATCAATCATATTTCATATGCTTCATTAAAGCGAGATTATAAAAAAGAATATAGGCTTGCAACATTAATTGATACTTCTAATCAAGTGATAAAAAAAGGATTAAATGCATCCGCAGAGAAACATTTGAGAGAATACCAGGCTAATACTCAAGTTTTACAAAAAAGAGGAATTAAAATGGTGCCAATTGAAGAACAAGAACTGGGAATTGTTCATCAATGGCAGTCACTTGTGAGAACTGACAAAGTATTTCAATTGTTATTAAAAGATGGAGATTGGAACGGGGTATGTGATTTAGCTGAAAAACTAAAAGAGAGTATAATAAGATCATCTGAAAATTATCAGGATATTAGGTGCAGTATTTTTGGTAAAGATATTTCATTTGAAAAAGAAGAATTGATATTGGCAAATGGCTATATAGATATGACGTTTGTCAATAGTTTCTGGGATGGGGAAAATCTTGTTTTCTTTGATCAAGAATGGAATTATAGTGATATTCCCTTGAAATATATATTATATAGGGCTGTAAAGTATGCATATCGGGAAAATCAAAACATCTCTTTAAAAAAAATAAATGAATATATTGGCATTGATGAGAATATGATACAGTCATTTGATAATGCAGAAAATGAAATGCTATCGGCAATGATGGATAAACAGAAATGTGATATGTTTGATCCTAATATGTATCATGATGCATTAACTTTACAATTTAAGCAAAAACAATTTGCTGATGGATATCAAGAAGTTATTTCTAGATGTGAAAAAGTGGAGGGGGTTTTAGATAATTCAGAACGGGAATTAGAAGAGAAGAAACGGGAATTAGAAGAGAAGAAACGGGAATTAGAAGAAAAAAAACAAGAAATTATTTTTCAAAACAGCAGGATTGTTAAAACGGAAAACGAAATAAAGAATCTCAAGCAGACTATTTGTAATAAAGAAGGTCACATAGAGCAACTCCTGGAAGTAGAACGTGAATATGAAAGAGAAAAAAATTCCCGTACATATCGTATGGCACTTACGTTCCGTAAGATAAGTACGTTTTTCTTCCCGGTTGACAGCAAGAGAAGATTTTTTGCTCGCTTGATTGGAAAGGGAATGCGTCATCCTATTTTAATGTTAAAGATGATAAATGTAAGACGCATAAAAAATTGTTTTACCATATTAAGAACGGAAGATGCCGCAAGTGCACTGAATCATTTCCGATTAGTTGAGGAGTATGAAAAATCTAGAGATATTCCGGTAGAGAACGTTGATATTGTGCCGGTTACAGAAAACAAAAAGACGATTGAGGAATATGAAGTCCTTCACTTTAAACAATATGAAAAACCTTTGGTATCAATTGTGATACCAGTATATAATCAGTTTGAATATACATATAATTGTTTGAAGTCTATATTGATGAATAGTGGAGAATGTTCCTATGAAGTCATTATTGCAAATGATTGTTCAACAGATTTGACGACACAGCTTGGAGATGTCGCAAAGGGAATTAATATTATTAACAATAAGGATAATTTAAGATTCCTCTTAAATTGCAACAATGCAGCAAAATATGCAAAGGGTGAATATCTTTTATTCCTAAATAATGATACACAGGTACAACAGGATTGGTTACAACCATTGATTGATTTGATGAAGAAAGATACTACTATTGGAATGGTTGGTTCCAAGCTGATCTATGCAGATGGATATTTACAGGAAGCAGGTGGAATCCTCTGGGATGATGCGTCTGCATGGAATTATGGAAATAGGCAGAATCCAAATGATTCAGAATTTAATTTTGTTCATGAAGTCGATTATATTTCTGGAGCAGCAATTATGATACGGACAAAACTGTGGAAAGAAATTGGCGGGTTTGACGAGCGATTTGTTCCGGCTTATTGTGAAGATTCAGATTTAGCATTTGAAGTAAGAAAACATGGATATAAGGTGGTTTATCAGCCAAAGTCCGTTGTGGTACATTTTGAAGGTATTTCTAATGGAACGGATGTTACGACAGGTCAGAAGAAATATCAGGTGGAAAATCAAAAAAAGTTTTATGAAAAATGGAAAGATGAACTGAAACAAAATCATTTTCCAAATGGTCAGGATGTTTTCCTTGCCAGAGAGCGTGGAAAAGGTAAGAAACATATTTTGGTAATTGATCACTATGTTCCACAGTATGATAAAGATGCGGGTAGTAAGACGACGTTTATGTATCTGAAAATGTTAGTCGGCAAAGGATATCGAATAACGTTTTTGGGAGATAATTTTTATCAGCATGAACCATATACGACCGAATTACAGCAAATGGGTATTTTTGTTTTATATGGTCCGAAATATGCGGAACATTGGAAAGAATGGTTGATGGAAAATATGCAGTATTTTGATATTTTCTATTTAAATAGACCACACATAACCATTAAATATATTGATTTTATTAAAGAGCATGCGCGTGGAAAAATTATTTATTATGGACATGATCTACATTTTCTGAGAATTCAAAGGGAGTACGAACTGGATGGACGGGAAGAAAAACTGGAAGAATCAGAAAAGTGGAAAAAGCAGGAACTGTATATTATGCGTCAATCGAATATGAATTACTATCCATCAATAGTTGAAGAAGAGGCCATACATGAAATTGACAGTAAGATTCCTGTCAAAGCTATTACAGCGTATGTATATGAAAAATTTATGAATGTTACATATGAGCCTGAAAAACGCGAAGGAATCCTCTTTGTCGGTGGATTTGGACATGCACCAAATTTAGATGCAGTACAGTGGTTTTTAGATAAAATCTATCCGGACGTATATAAAAATATCAAAGCCAATTTTTATATTGTGGGTTCGAAAGCACCAGATGAGATTACACATATTACGACAGAAGGAGTTATTGTAAAAGGCTTCGTTTCAGAAGAAGAGTTGAAACAATTGTATAATTCCTGCAGGTTGGTTGTAGTACCGTTGCGGTATGGTGCAGGAGTGAAAGGAAAAGTTGTAGAGGCGTTATATTATGGAATCCCGGTTGTTACTACTTCCGTTGGTGCTGAGGGCATTGGAGGAATTGAGAATATAGCAATAGTAGAAGATCAGGAACAGAAGCTGGTGAATGCAATTTGCGAAGTTTATCAAAATGATGATAAGCTGATAGAAATGTCGGAAAAGAGTCAACGTTATGTGAGAGAAAAATTTAGTACAGAGGCTGTATGGGATATTGTAAAAGAGGACTTTGAGTGAGAAAATGGAGGAATAAAGAATGATTATTACACAAACACCTTTTCGCATGTCTTTCTTTGGAGGGGGAACGGACTTCCCAGGATTTTACAGGGAACATGGAGGAGCAGTTTTATCAACTACATTTGATAAGTATTGTTATGTCAATGTAAGACATTTGCCACGTTTTTTTGATTATACGACGGAATTATCTTATGCGAAAACAGAACGTGTAACAGATGTTGAGTCAATAGAGCATCCGGCCATTCGTGAAGCTATGAAAATGTTGGATATGCATGAAATACGATTGACATATGAGGCAGATCTGCCTGCAAGATCAGGATTAGGCACAAGCAGTTCGTTTGCAGTTGGAATGCTAAATGCATTTTATGCTTTAAAAGGAAAATATGCTGATAAAAGAAAACTTGCGGATGATGCCATTTATCTGGAACGTGTATTGTGCAAAGAAAGTGGTGGGATTCAGGATCAGATTGCAGCTTCATTTGGTGGATTTAATAAGATATCATTTAATGCAGATGGTTACACGGTAAGTCCTGTCATTATTTCACCGGAAAGAAAATTAAGATTAAATGATAATTTAATGTTGTTTTTTACTGGATTTTCAAGGTTTTCATCGGATATTCAGGTGGAAGCTGAGAAGAGTCTTAAAAGTAAGGAGGCACAGCTTTTGGAGATGCTTCAGTTGGTAGACGAAGCAGAACAGGTTTTGACGTCAAAGACAGATTTGACAGAGTTTGGAAAATTATTAGACTATACATGGAAACTGAAAAGAGGAATTACAAGTAAAGTATCAACAGATTCCATTGATGCAATTTACGATAAAGCAATCAAAGCAGGAGCGACAGGTGGAAAATTGCTTGGTGCGGGTGGTGGAGGATTTTTGCTGTTTTATGTTGAGGCAGACAAACAGAAAAATGTACATGAGGCACTGGAGGATTTGTTATACGTTCCGTTTGAGTTTGAGACGGCTGGAACACAGGTAATTCATTATACGCCGGAAAGTTATGAACCGAGATAAGAGTGGAGAGAGATATATATGAAAGTTGTGATAATGGCAGGTGGTAAAGGTACACGAATTGCTCAGGTAAATGCAACTGTACCCAAACCGATGATTCCTATAGAAGGAAAACCAATTTTAGAGTATCAGATTGAAACGTTAAAAAAACAGGGGTATACAGATATTATATTAATTGTTGGACATATGGGAAATGTGATTCAGAAGTATTTTGGTGATGGATCAGCTTTTGGTGTACAGATTTCTTATATTGTAGAGGAACAACCATTAGGAACAGCAGGAGCATTGTATTTTTTAAAGGATGAGATTCAGAATGACTTTTTGTTGCTGAATGGTGATATTATATTTGACGTTGATATTCAGAAATTTTTAGAATATCACTGTAACCAGAGAACAGCTGCAACCATTTTGACACATCCAAATAGCCATCCATATGATAGCGGAATTATTATAGCAGATGATAAGAATCGAGTGACAAACTGGCTGCATAAAGAGGATGAGCGGTTATGGTATAAAAATCGTGTCAATGCCGGATTACATATGTTTTCACCTAGAATATTTGAATCCTTCCATGAGGCCAAAAAATGTGATTTGGATAGAGATGTTTTGAAACCATTGATTAAAGAAGGTGAATTAAGTGTATATGATTCACCAGAGTATATTAAGGATATGGGAACACCTGATCGTTATTATGCTGTTATTGAAGATATAAAGAGTGGAAAAGTAAGTGCAAAGAATTTAAAAAATAAACAGAAAGCTATTTTTTTGGATCGGGATGGTACAATCAATAAATATGTTGGATTTTTGACAGATATTAATGAATTCGAATTATTAGATGGTGTGACAGAAGCAATTAAAATGATCAATGAAAGCGGATATCTTGCAATAGTTGTGACAAATCAGCCGGTCATTGCAAGAGGAGAAGTTTCGGTAGAAGAATTGCAGGAAATTCATAATAAAATGGAAACTTTATTGGGGCAAGCGGGAGCATATATTGATGATATTTTTTATTGTCCACATCACCCTCATAAGGGATATGAAGGTGAAAGACCGGAATATAAGATTGAATGTGAGTGTAGAAAACCTAAACCAGGTATGTTGTTGGCAGCAGCAGAAAAGTATAATATAGATTTGAGAGAGTCATGGATGATTGGCGATGGAGAGAACGACATTGAAGCTGGGAAAAATGCTGGATGTAATGTATGTGTAGTTGGCAATGCTGAAATCGAAAACGTACCAAGATACAAGAACCTTTTAGAATGTGTAAAGGCTGTATTTGAGAAAAAATAATATGGGAGGTTTGTTATGCAAGATAAAAATGTAGAAAGTTTCATAAATGAACTGATGAAAAGATATCCTCAATTAGTTGTTGTTAGAAAAGAGATAGAAGAGAGTTATGAAGTGCTTAAAAAATCCTATCAAAATGGTGGAAAGCTTTTGATTGCTGGAAATGGTGGAAGCTGCGCAGACTCGGAACATATTGTTGGCGAACTGATGAAAGGATTTTGTCTGGAAAGAAAAGTTCCAGGAGATTTTGCAGATACATTAAAAGAGATAGATTTAGAAATGGGTACTAATTTGGCTGCAAAATTACAGGGGGCTTTACCAGCGATTGCATTAGATAATCATAATGCATTGAATACAGCATATTTGAATGATGTGGATGGATTATTATGTTATGCGCAGCAAGTATATGGTTATGGAACGACAGGAGATGTTTTCTTAGGAATTTCTACATCGGGAAATTCAAAAAATATTTTGAATGCTGCCATTGTTGCAAAAGCCAAAGGAATGAAAGTGATTGGCTTGACTGGAGAAGGCGGTGGAAAATTAGCAGATATTTCTGATGTTGTGATTAAGGTTCCGGAAAAAGAAACATTTAAGATACAGGAATTACACTTGCCAGTGTATCATTGTTTGTGTTTGATGTTGGAGAAAGAATTTTTTGATTAGGAGAAGATATTGTGAAAATAAATAAGGTATGTGCAGAAGTGAAAAACAGGAAAGCATACTTAATAGATTTCTTTATTTTATTTATTTTGATTATGTTTTCTGCTTTATGGGATAATGATGCATTTGGTTTGTATTTGGATTCTGTAAACCCTGATTATCTTGCAGTGCAATTATTACATCCTAATAATATAAACCCTAATATGTTGTTGCCACATGTTGGAGTCCCTTTATTAGGGCAGTTATATCATGGAACTGTTACAATGTTTGTACAGTATATTGCGTTATTATTTGTTAGACAGCCATCTATTACATTATTGAGAGTTCTAAATGGCATATATGCATTTTGCAGTTGTGTGATGATTTATTTAATCTTAAAAAAATTAAATATTAAAAGAAATATTATTATGTTTTCTGAAATCTGTCTTACAACAAGTATATCATTATTTACAATAATGAAAGTTCAGTTTTATATTAAACTTCCAGGAACAGCTTTGATTTTATTGGCGATTTTGATTTTACTTTATGGTACGGAGAAGGAAAAACAGTATCGGTACATTTTGTTTGCAGGAATTTTTGCAGGACTGGCATTTTATAGTTATTTTATTTATCTTTTTTTTATGCCGATGTTTTTATACTGCGTTTATATTTTATTTGAAAAAAAGGATGCAATTTATAATTTCTTTTGCTATATAGGAGGTTATATTGTTGGAGCAACAGGATATTTTATTGGATATTTTGCATTAATAACAAAAATTATTATAAATGATCAAGTTGAAATCAAAGAGCAACAAATAATTTTGGGGAATAGGCTGCTTGCGATTTTTTGTTGCGTATTTATGCTGATGGAAATTATATATTTATACAATACATATCGTAAGTCATGGTTTAGAGGAATCATTGGAAAAATAAGCAGTATATTATTTGCTTTAACAATACTTATAATAAGTGTTTTATTAGGAAAAATACTGATAAAAAATGGCGGTATTATTATAGAGTGGTTTCATAATTCCTTAGATGATTTAAATGTAAAAGGAGAAAAAATAGGGGTAATAGGTAGGATTGTACAGCTTGGTGGATATTTGTATTCAATTTTTGGAAATTTAGTTGAAAATAATATATTTGGAGTAACGGTTAGTAAATTTAGGATATTTTATTTGGGACTGTATATTTTAGAAATTTTAGTGGCTGTATGTTGCTGCATAGTTAGTAAAAATGTGAGAGAAAAGTATATAACAATTATAAAAATTTATTGTGGATTTGTAATTAGTTTTTTTGTTTGTGCGATTTTCTTTGCCTCTCGAATGGGAGTTCAACACTTTGTGCCTATATATATATCATCATTTTTTATGTTTGCAGTTGCCATTCAGGTAGTTTATGAGGTAGTAGTCTGTATAAAAAATAAGAGAAGAGTATTTGTGGGTGGGATGGTATGCGTAGCTGTTTTATGTCTTGGGGTTAATAGTGTAAATGCTATGTCGATGCATAGACGACTTAACACGGTTGGCTGTGAGGGACTATATACGAATCAGATTAATAAAGTGGCATTGGAAGCAATGCAAAATAAAAAAGAGGGAAGTAGGGAAATGTATGTATTCCCTGAATGGGGAATGCTATCGGGGTTTGAATACCTTACTAATAATGAAATTTATTGTATAGAAGATTACAATCTTGATATGCTTAAATGGTATTATGATAATAGTTATTCCTTAAAAATATGTTATTTTAATTCAGAAAACGAAAATAAATATAGGAGTATTCTGGAGAAAATAAATTCAAAAAATATAAAATTAGAAGAAAAAACGGATCAGCAAGGTGTACCACAATTATATGTACTTTCTGTAGAAGCAGAGAAAAAGAATGTATATTTGGATAGTGGATTTTATGAAGATGGCTGGATGAGCGAAGAAGGGGTATTTGAAGTAGGAAAAGCAGGTGAAAGAGTTTTTATTGAGTATTATGCTCCACCGGAAATGGAGGGTGTAACTTTGTCTGTATTGAATGAAAAAGGAAAAGTTGTTGCTGAAGATGTTTTAACTGAAGGAATTAGGCAGATATCATTTGATATGGATCAAAATTCTTTTAAATATATAATAAAAGTATCAAAATACATAAATCCATTGAGAGATGGTACAGGAGAAGATGGCAGGGATTTATCAGTTGTTTTAAGAGAAGTTACAGTGGAATAGGCAAAAATGTTCAAAAGAGGAGATAAAAATGGATAAGATTGCAGTTTTAATACCATGTTATAATGAGAGTAAGACGATAAAAAAAGTAATAGAAGATTATAAGAAAGCGTTGCCAGAAGCAGTAATTTATGTGTATGATAATAATTCTACAGATGAGACTGCCGCAATAGCTGAGAAAGCTGGAGCTGTGGTAAGAAAAGAGTATCAGCAGGGAAAGGGTAATGTTATCCGCAGAATGTTCCGTGAAATAGATGCAGAATCTTATATAATGGTAGATGGAGATGATACATATCCTGCTGAGTGTGCAGAAGAAATGGTTGATAAGGTATTGAATCATGGAGCGGATATGGTTGTAGGAGATCGATTGTCTTCAACCTATTTTACAGAAAACAAAAGACCGTTCCATAATTTTGGAAATTCTTTAGTAAGAAAGTCGATTAACATCTTATTCAAAAGTGACATCAAAGATATTATGACTGGATATCGTGCATTCAGTTATGAATTTGTTAAGACGTTTCCAGTATTGTCAAGCGGATTTGAAATAGAAACGGAAATGAGTATTCACGCAATAGACAAAAGGATGCAGATTGAAAATGTGATCATAGAGTACCGAGATAGACCGGAGGGTAGTGAGTCAAAACTGAACACATATTCAGATGGAATGAAAGTGATAAGAACCATTATACGGTTATTTAGAAATTATAAACCACTGACCTTTTTTGGGGGATTATCATTGATTCTGATATTAATTGCAGCAATATTTTTTATACCAGTATTTTTTGCTTATTTAAGTACAGGAATGGTAGAAAGATTTCCAACATTGATTGTATGTGGATTTGTTGTTATAGTGGCAATTCAATCTCTGTTTTCAGGGTTGGTATTATCGAACCTTATTCAGAAGGATAAAAGAGATTTTGAGTATCAACTGAGATTTGCAAGTGATAAAAAGAAGGAGATACTGGATAATGACGAGAGATAGAAGTGTCGATATAGCGAAGGGATTGGGGATAATTTTAATGGTTATGGGGCATGCTGGTATGCCCCATAGTAGTATTATTTTTAGGTTCCATATGGCATTATTTTTTATTCTATCAGGCTGGTGTTTTTCTGATAAATATTTAGATGGAATAAAAAATGTGCTTACATTTGTGTGGAAAAAAATAAAGGGCTTGTATATTCCATTTGTTTTATTTAATGGTGGAACTCTTTTATTGCGTGGAGTTTTTATTAAATTAAATATTTATACTAATAATGAAATGTTTTTGGAGGAATCTCCTTTCGGTGGTAATGCTTATGGGATATTTGATAACTTGCATGGTGTAGAAATAAAAAATTATTTAGTCAATGTTTTTAAATTTGCAGGAGAATCGCAGCTTGGTGGTGCAACATGGTTTTTGAGGGTAATGTTTGGTGTAACAGTGATGTGGTGTCTTGTAAATGCTGTTTTGAAGTCAGTTGCTAAATTTGATGAAAAAATGCGAATGTGTATAAATATCAGTTTATCAGTTTTTCTTGTATTTGTTTCATGGAATTGGATGCAGAATGATAAACACTTTCCCTTGCAATTTGAAACAGTGGCATCGGCATATATTATGTTTTGTATTGGATATTATCTGAAAAAATATTATTGTGAGTTTAATTGGACACAGAATGTGGTAATAATAGTGATGGCAAGTATTATTTTACTTTATTGTGATGGAATTTGTAATATTAATGGCTGGGATTCTAATGTTAATATTTTTTCAAATCCTTTTATGTATATTGTGACATCACTTGCAGGTTTTTTTGGGGTGTTTTCAATAGCGCAAGTGATATGTTGTTTAAAGAAGACTCAAGTTTTAGAGACTATAGGTAGGCATACATTAAGTATATTGATGTTTCATTTTTTATGCTTTAAGGTTGTAAACTTAATTCAGGTTATTAGATATAAACATCCATTTTATCGGATTGCATCTTTTCCAGTGTATAATTCCAGAGGGAAATGGTGGGTTATATATACCATAATTGGTATTATGATACCGGTTTTTATGGCAATTATATTTGAAAAGATAAAGCTAGTATTAAATAAAGATAAATAATGCTTGCTCAATAATATAAAAACAGATTTACGGGAATTGAGTACCAAGATAACGTGGATCTAATTGCAGTAGAGAAATCATTTGCATTGGAAAAACGCTGGCTACTTATTTGTTTCAGTTATAAATATTAAATGAGGAATGGTTTAGTTAATGAAAGAATTGGAATGGCTGGAAAATAAAAATAAAATAAAAATTTCAAATCCTTTATTTGGAATATACCTTACATATATATTTATTGTTTTAGGATGTGATGCAGTAGATGTTGTTTGCTATGTGTTTGGATGGAAACAAACGTCAATTCTTTCAAGGATAATAGTTTTATCATTGTGTATTATAGTTTTATACAAGTTTTTACCATATATAAAAATCGAAAAAAAGAAGATAGAATGGAAAAAATTTATTGGCGTATTAGTTTTATTAGTGCTAGGCATTGGTAAAAGTGTATATCCAGATACAGCATATGATACATTAGCATATCATTTGACAGCACAAAATCCTGGATTTGTTAATTACTTTCAAGAAGATTTTGCTAAAGGTAATTTTCAAGTGTGGGGGTTTCGACTGGGTGATAAACTATTCTATCCTTTCAGATACTTATTGGGTTACAGATTTGGTACTTTATTAAATGTATTTATACTTATTTTAATATATTTACAAATATATGATATTTTAAGCAGAGTATATGAAAAATATGGGAAAAAACAAAAAGATATTGTATCATATATCTCAACAAATAAAGTGATTTGGGCATTACTGTTGACACTAATGCAAGATGCAGCTTTTATGATAGGATTGTATTATGTGGATATTTTGGCAGTGCCTATTGGCATAGAGGTAATGAGCCAATTGTTAGAGGCTATATCAGAAGAACAGAAATCTGTAAATATAGTATATTATGCGGCTTTAAATGGTATATGGTTTGCATTAAAGATGACGAATATTATATATATCATACCTTGTGTCATTATATATATATATTATGTCAGAAAAACTATTGATATTAAGTGCTTGGGAAAATCTGCTCTTGCAGCGGCTTTCCCTTGTTGTATATATTTGATTTACAATTATGTTTCTACGGGAAATCCTGTATTTCCATATTTTAATGGATTATTTAAGTCAGAGTTTTTTGCAATTACCAATTTTAAAGATGGGAGATGGGGAGGAGAAAATCTGTTTCAACAGATTTTTTGGTTTGTATTTTTAATTTTTAAACCTAATTATAGACAGGAAGAACTTGCATGGAAATATAATGGAATTTTGATTATTGGCATTGTTGGATTAGCCCTTATAATTACTATGCTTATAGAAATGAAAATAAAAAAACAAAAAGTAGATACACGATTAATTATATACATACTTGTTTTTTTTAGTAGTTCTGTATTGTGGGGAATTACAACTGGTTATAGTAGATATTTTATATTTGGGATGATATTGTTGGGAGGCTGTGCATATTATCTTATCTTAAAATTAGATAAAAATAAAATTATGCGTATGGTGAATATTGTTATTGTTGTGTTTCTAGTAGGTAGTTTAACAATGACAATGAAAGATATTTTTTCAGGAAGAGAATATTCTTTTAATACATGGAAATATGATACATTTTGTAAGCAATTATCGATGGCTTTTAAAGATTATGATAATACAAGACATGGAATAACTGATGATTTAGGAATAGATATGTTCTATATTACAGATAATTATTATGGTTCTATGACAGAATTATATGACAAAGAAACATATATGTTTAATGCTTGTTATAAAAATTATGTCCAAAGTAATAAAGTTGTTGAGAAAGAAATAAAAAGTCATAAAAAACTGTTTGAAGGAAATATTTATGATATTAAATCAAGGAGTTTTAATGATATTGTTGAATATGCGGAAAAACTTGATGGATTTGGCATGTATATTGATGATTTGAATATTAGCGAGAATGATATTGGTAAGTATGCATTGATTAAGTTAAAACAAACGAATAAAACCAATAAAGTTTTTTTCTCCGGAAAGAATATTGGAATTGCATGCCATGAAAATAAAAATGCAAAGCTGGAGTTTATTTGCGGAAGAATATATGGTTGGGATTTCGCAGAAGAATGTAATTTAGTTATAAAGAAAGTGAAAGGAACTTCAAGTGAAGAAATTTACTGTGAAAAAATGAAAAATGAATATATGGGTAAGTATACTATATCTGTAGGAATGATTGATTGTGATACTGAAATTGTAATTGAAATTCAAGATTCACAAGGAAACCCAGTTGGGGAAGATATTGGTGATAATTACTTTATTATTAATCCAGAGATAACGTAAGGCAGTTGGCAGATAAAAAATAATGAGATTTGAAGAAAAACTATAGATATGAAAATGAAATAATAGGGATAGATAAATCAAATTACTTCTTGCTTTCGGAGGTATATGTTTATAGTATTGGGAATTTAAAACAATTTTATGAGGCTTTTTTTAATAATATAAGTCATTTAAAAAAGATATTTTCTATAGTTTTGTTATCCGGTACTTATTTTTAATATTACATCATTGTGTGTTTTTTAAATCAGAAATGCGATAATAGATAGGATATAATACAGTTAGAAGAAGATTTGAGAAAGTTTAACAGAGGGAGATAGTTATTGAATGAGAATACAAGAAACAACCGGCAAGCGTATTGAATGGATAGATATATTTAAAGGATTATTGATGATAATGGTTGTGGTTGGACATACCACAGGACGATTTAATATGTTTATATATCAGTTTCATGTGGGAGCATTTTTCTTGATATCTGGGATGGTAGCCAAAAATATTGAGGGAGATCCTTTAAAGTGCATTGTAAAAAAGGGATATGGGTTATTATTACCAATTGTTGTGGTATTTGCAACATTTTTATTTATAATGCGTTTATTTTTTAAAATAGGGGTATACCATATTTTTTTTCAACAGGAATATTATGGGATTCCCTTTTTTTGTAGACAACTGGTACATGGGAATATTTATATAGAATGGCTTGGAGCTGCATGGTTTATTATTGTTTTGTTTGGGATTATGCTATTATGGGAAACAATAGGGGTAGTATTCAAAGACAAAAATGTGTATATCAATTTATGTATATCTTTTTTCATAGCATGTATAGGGATTTTTATGCAAATGTCTGAAAAGGGAAGTATGTCATTCCGATTGGTGCTGATAACTCAGTTTATATATATGTGTGGGAAGATTATAAAAGAAAAAAATATAACGGAGTACTTGGATAATGGGAAAATTTGTTTGTTGGTTTTAATAATCAATATAGCCTTGTTTATATTCTTTAGAAAAAATAATTATATAATGGATATTGCTACAGGAACATGGCCCAATCCTCTAATTGCATGGGTTATGATACTTAATGGAGCAAGTTTCTTGTGTATATTTTGTAAAATGCTTGAACGATATACAAAATATTTAAAAAGTGTTTTTATATATATAGGAAAGAATACATTTGGAATTTTATTATTTCATTTTATGGGATTTAAAGTTGCATATTTAGTATTATATATGCTAAATGTGATGCCAAAAGAAGATATAGCATTATTGTGTCCAAAAGCAGAAGTTGGCAATTTATATTGGTGGTTGATCGCAGGTATATCAATTGGAGTTTGTTTGCTGATCTGGCAGATAATCAAAAATTTTAAAATAACGCGAATCATAATGGGGCAGGACAAAAGTGTAGAAGTTTTATTGGGGCAGAAAATTAAAATATCGGACTGTAATATAAGAAAGTTGCTTTATTACATATGGGTAATAGTTACGATAATATATTTTGTATACCAAATTAATCCAAGGGATATGTATTCAGCATATATATTTGAAAAAAACAAGCAATATAATGTTGAAGAAATATATGGAGATAAATTTTTGGGGGAAACAGCAACAATTGAGTATACATCAAAGCAGGATGCAATTATGAATATTGAGCTATTTCAAACCGATGAAATAAAAGAAAATATATTAAAAGTATATATTGAAGGAAAATGCATAAACCAGTACAATCTGTCATGTGGAAGCAATATGATTCAAATAGAAGTTCCTGCAGCGGAAAAACAAAAAATAGATATTGTGTTTGATAAGTATTTTATACCAGATGAGGTATCTGGGTCAGGGGACGAGAGAAAATTAACCTGTCAATTAATTGATATACAGTTGGAGAGGAAAAGGTAATATGGATTCAATGGAAAACAAAAACACTTTTAAATTAATAAAGATCAATTGGATGCTATATATATATATCCATTATATTTTTGCTGTCTGGTGTTGTGATGCAGTGGATATAGTTTCATTGGAAATTAATCTGAAACAGGGAACAATTTTTAGTCGTGTTTTTGTTGCAGTGCTTGTAATAATATTATTTAAATTTGATGTTAAATATTTTGATATACAGAGAATGAAACTGACCCCAACGGATATTGTGGCTGTTGGTGGGCTTTTTTTACTTAGCCTGTATATGTGTATTTACCCGGATATTTCATATGATGTTGTGTGTTACCATGCCATAAATCAGGAACCAATATGGGGAAAAAATGTAGGTTATTTCAGAGAGATATATTCGCCGTTGGCTGATCGATTATTTTATATATTCAGGTTTATATTAGGGTATCGTCTGGGAACATTGTTTAATATGGTAATTTATGTTATAACATATTTTCAATGTAAAAAAATATTCTCGGTTTTGTTGCCAAAAGAGGGGCAAAATACACCTTTTTATAGAAAACCGGACTTTTTCAGTATACTATGCCTGGCATTGGAAGCTGGATTAATGGATTTGGGAACATATATGTCAGATATGGTTGGTGTTCCAATAGTTTTGGAAGCATTGTATATTTTATTGGAAGAAAGTGATGATAAAGAAAAAAATTATTTTTCGGAAATGTTATATTATGTTATATTATTAACATTTTTATTTTTGTTTAAGGTGTCTTCGGCAATATATATCTTACCTCTTTTAGTCATTTATTTGTGGAAGCGTAAGTACGTAATCATCCGTATCTGTCAGCAACTATATTTTTCTGATACACTCTTTTCATAACAAAGAAAGGAAACTGTATCATTATGAAAACAGATGAAAAAATCACGCTGTGGTCTGAAAGAATCCATGAATTTCAATTCAGTGGGCAGACTTGCAAAACATGGTGTCAGGAACATCACGTTCCAGTCTCTACAATGAATTATTGGATGCACAAGCTGAAAAAATTGGACGAACAATCAGATACAGATATGATTTTTGCAAAAATGCCAACGGAAAAAGAGATTTCAAAGAATG
>OLVX01000637.1_pt1 | contig 33906 bp, 27 predicted proteins | sample 1673271 | NCBI WGS metagenome assembly OLVX01 (sample SAMEA3178939, study PRJEB25190) | human gut metagenome | biome: human gut; feature: human-associated habitat; material: faeces | place: Austria | collected 2013
TTGAACACATTTAATCACAATAGTCGATATATTTAGTTACTTATATTTTCCTCCTTTTTAGCTAATAAAAAAGTGTGCAGTGATCCCATAAGCTGGACTTACGCGATTCGCTACACACTTCTTTTTGATCTATATAAATAAAAAAACGAGTTCATAAACTGGATTTACGCAGAAATGCTACTCGTTCGTTTTTTATTATATTTCTAGATTTTTTTAAAGTCAAACGAAAATTTTATCTTAACTGTAAGTTGTAAGGAAGTTGTAAGGAAATATAGGAAAAGAAGTCCCTGAGTACAAGGACTTCTCTTATAGTATGTTTTTACTTAGAAATAATTTCTACACCATCTTCTGTTACTAGAAGAGTATGTTCCCATTGTGCTGATAGTTTTCCATCATCTGTATAAACAGTCCAGTCATTATCAGTACCTAGATGGATATGACGTGTTCCCTGGTTAATCATTGGTTCAATCGTAAATACCATTCCAGGAACTATTAATACTGTCTTTTCTTTTGGTGTATAATGATATACATAAGGATCCTCATGCATGGCTTTTCCAATACCATGACCACAGAACTCTTCTACAACACTATAGCCATTGGCATGGGCATGCTTTTCAATTGCTGTACCAATATCAGCAATAGTACTTTCCCAAGGCTTTACAGCCTTCATACCTTCTTCAAGACATTCTTTAGTCACTTTTACTAGACGCTGTGCTTCTTCTGATACATGACCTAGCATAAACATTCTTGAAGCATCGGCATAATAGCCATTCATTCCAGTTGTAGCATCCACATTAATGATATCTCCATCCTGAAGTACATAATCTCCAGGAATACCATGACATACTTCATCATTGACAGAAGTACATATACTCTTAGGATACCCTTCATAGTTTAAATCTGCAGAATAACCTCCATGACTTGAAGTATAAGCTACAGCCATATCATCAATATCCTGTGTTGTCATACCAATTTGAATATGTTCTTCAATATAATCTAATAATCCATTATTGACTACAGCCGCTCTTTTAATAGCTTCAATCTGTTTCTCATTCTTAATCATTTTATGATTAGGAATAAGATAACCATGTTTTTTATATTGTTTAAGCTTTTTATCAAAAGCTTCATGACAATCATGATAGTCTAACTGACTACCACACCAGCATTTTCTTTTCATTCTTTTACCTTCTTTCTTTACAAAGTATACACCATTTTTTTAAAAAATACATTGAAAGTTAGTCATATATAACAAGGAGTACACAAATGATTTATTATTTTACAGGAACAGGCAATAGTCGATATATTGCAAGAGAACTACATCAACAATTAAATGAAGATTATATAAGTATGAATACGCTTATTAGAAATAATGACCATAGCTTACAGAATATCCAAGGAACATTGGTATTTGTCGTACCTACTTATGCCTGGAGAATACCTCGTATTGTCGAAGAATGGATTCGTTTGACAGCTTTTAAGGATGTTGAAGAAGTCTATTTTGTGATGGATTGTGGGGGAAATATAGGCAATGCAGGTTATTATAATAGAAAACTATGTGAGAAGAAGGGGTTCAACTATAGAGGTACAATGGAAATCATTATGCCAGAAAACTATCTCGCAATGTTTAATACACCAGAAGATGATGAAGCCAAAAAGATTGTTAAACAGGCAGATCCTATTATTAAAGAAGCAGCTTCCTATATCCATCAGCATTTACCTTTTCCTGGTATGTCATTACAATTGAAAGACAAGTTCCAATCTTCTATTGTGAATACAGTTTTCTATCCACTTTTTGTGAAAGCAGATGCTTTCTATAGTACGGATGAATGTATTGTATGTGGATTATGTGAGACACTTTGTCCATTACATAATATACAAATAAAAGATCATCGTCCTGTATGGGGTAAGGAATGTACACATTGTATGGCATGTATTGCGAAATGTCCTAAAAAGGCGATAGAATATGGAAAGAAAAGTAAAGGAAAGAATAGATATTATATGAAGGAGTTATAAGATGTTTTTATTTCAGAAAATAGAAGAAATGATGATGACACATAAAGATGCTAGACATGCAGTAGGAAAATTTGTTTTAGAACAGAAAGACAATTTATATAAATATACTGTTAATGATATCGCAGAACAAACATATACATCAAAAGCAACTGTAGTAAGATTTGCGAAAGCTCTAGGGTTTGATGGATGGAAGGATTTTATTAAGGCATTTATTTCGGAAATTAAATATCAGGAAGCACATCAGACAGATATTGATGCAAATTATCCTTTTTATGAAACAAGCTCTACTCAAGAAATTATTGACGGTTTGAAGAAGGTTCAGATTGAAAGTATTCAAGATACAGCAGATTTATTAGATGTACAACAAGTGAAGCGAGCTGTAGATTACCTGGAAGAATCACATAGAGTTATTATTTTTGGTTTAAGTCCTAATAACTATTTGGGTGAATTATTTAGACGTAAGATGATGGGGATAGACAAAATAGTAGAAATTGCTAGACTAGGAGAAATGGGTCTTATTTCAAGAACAATGACAGAAAATGATTGTGCAATTATGATATCTTATTCTGGAAATAGTGTAAATGAAAGCCCAGTTTTACATCTTCAAACACTACTTGATAATAAAGTGCCCGTTATTGCGATTACAAGTGATGGAGATAATTATTTAAGAAGAAATGTGTCATGTATTCTTACTATGAGTTCTAAAGAAAGACTTTATACAAAGATTTCTAATTTTGCGACAGAAGAGTCCATTCAGTATATTTTAAATATCTTGTTTTCATGTTTCTATGCAAGAAATTATAGAAAGAATAATTCATTTAAATTACGTACATCACATATTCTTGAAAATCAACGCAAAACTTCATTGAATAGGGTGAAAGAGGAATAAAGTTTCACTTTGTTTCATAAAAAAACTAACTTATTTCATATTTTTAAAACAAAAAATCGTAACGCTTTGTTTTGTTGCAAAGCGTTTTCTTTTTGGATTAAATAGTTTTGTACAAAAAAATCTATATGATTGAGCCGGCAGATGTCATATAAAAAAGGAGAAAGAATATGAGTAAAAAGTATATTTCGCTCGCTGAAGAGATTATTTCTCTTGTGGGCGGTAAAGAAAATGTTATTGATGTTTATCATTGTCAGACCCGTTTAAGATTTAAACTTGCTGATGAATCAAAAGCAGATATTGAATCTTTAGAAAATAATGATGGTGTTGCGAAAGTTATTAAAAATGCAGGTGTATTCCAGGTTGTTATTGGAACACATGTTGCGGATGTATTTGAAGAAATAGAAAAGTTGGTAGATTTAAATACAAAGTCAGAAACCTCACAAGAAAAGAAGGGTGTTGCAAATACAATTATTGACTTTGTAGCAGGTACATTCCAGCCTATCATTCCTGCATTATCTGGTGCAGGTATGGTTAAAGCAGTTTTAGCTTTACTTGTTGTGTTTAAGGTAATTACAACAGATTCTCAGACATATGCCTTGATTAATATTTTTGCGGATGGAGTATTTTATTTCCTTCCATTATTATTAGCTTATACAGAAGCTCAGAAACTTAAATGTAATCCTATTCTTGCTGCTGGTGTTGCTGCAATGATGCTTCATCCTAATTGGAGTGCACTTGTTGCTTTAGGCAAACCGGTACATTTCTTTGATATTATTCCTTTTACACTTACAGGATATGCTTCAAGTGTTATTCCAATTATTCTTGTTATTTTAGTGCAGTCTTATGTTGAAAAGGCATTACATAGAATTATTCCTAAATCAGTAGAACTTGTATTTGTACCACTTCTTACATTCTTGATCATGGGTACACTTGCATTCTCAGTATTAGGTCCTATTGGTTCGATTATTGGAGGATATCTCGCTACATTCTTTACTTTTTTAGCTACGAATGCAAGCTGGGCACCAGCTGTATTGGTTGGTGGTTTTCTTCCAATTATGGTTATGTTTGGTTTACATAATGGTGTTGCACCTTTAGGTGTTATGCAGATGGGACAGTTAGGATATGATAGTATTTTTGGACCTGGTTGTGTATGTTCAAATATTGCCCAGGCAACAGCTACTGCAGTTGTGGCTCTACGTACAAAGAATAAGAAAGATAAACAGGTTGCTGTATCAGGATCAATTACTGCTTATATGGGAATTACAGAACCTGCTTTATATGGTATTAATCTCCCTAAAAAGTACCCTTTAATTGCATCAATGATTGGTGGTGCTTCTGGTGGGCTTTATGCAGGATTAAAACATACACACCGTTTTGCGACAGGTTCTTCTGGTCTTCCAGCTGTATTGCTTTATATTGGTGATAATACAATGCAGTATTTCTATAACATCATAATTGCTTTAGTTATTTCATGTGTTGTCAGTGGTGTTCTCACATATATCTTAAGTTTAAAATTTGAAAAAAATGAAGAAGTAATCAAATTAGAAAAAAGTAATAGTACAATTCAAGCACCTCTTGAAGGTAATGTATATCCTTTAGAAAATGCACAGGATGAAGCATTTGCATCTGGAGCATTGGGTAAGGGAGTTGTGATCGTTCCAACAGGTAATGAAGTAGTGGCTCCTTTCGATGGTGAAGTAGTGACGTTATTCCCTACAAAGCATGCTATTGGTATTATATCTGATACAGGGGTAGAATTATTAATTCATATTGGTATTAATACTGTTGAGATGAATGGTGATGGTTTTGAATCATTTGTTCAGCAGGGTGAACGTGTAAAAGCAGGACAGTTATTAGTCCGTTTTGATTCAGAAAAGATTAAAGAAAGAGGCTTTTCTACACAGACAATGATTATTGTTACAAATTCAAATAATTATAAAAGTATTACAAAGACTGATGTTAATTTAGCACACTATTCTACACCAGTACTTAAATTAGAAGCTTAACAGGAGGATGAAATGTTTTATAAACAATTAAAGCCGTTCCCAAAGGATTTTCTTTGGGGGGCTTCTACTTCTAGCTATCAGGTAGAAGGTGCTTACAATGAAGATGGAAAAAGCTTATCTATACAAGATTTGCATGATCCTAAAGATATTGCTGATTTTAAAGTTGCGAGTGACCATTATCATCACTATAAGAGTGATGTTGCTTTAATGGCAGAATTAGGTATGAAAGCATATCGCTTTTCTATTTCATGGAGTCGCGTTATTGTAGATGGTGATGGAGAAGTTAATCCACAGGGTCTTAAGTTTTATAGTGATTTGATTGATGAACTCATTAATTATGGAATTGAACCTATTGTGACAATGTATCATTTTGACCTTCCTTTAAAGCTATATAAAGAAGGTGGATGGGCTAATAGAAAAACCATTGATGCATTTGAAAGATATGCAAAAGTATTATTTGAAAACTATGGTGATCGTGTAAAATACTGGCTGACAATTAATGAACAGAATGTTATGATTGTTCATCCTAATGCGATGAATCCTGGAAAAACTCCATCTCAAAAAGAATTATATCAACAGTGTCATCATATGTTTTTAGCAGGCGCAAAAGCAACTTTATTATGCCATGAAATGGTGAAAGGTGGAAAGATTGGACCAGCACCAAATATTACAGCTATATATCCTGAAAAATGTAAACCAGCTGATGTGATTGCAGCAGATAATTGGGAAGCAATTAGATGTTGGTTATATTTAGATATGGCTGTCTATGGTCTATATAATTCTCTTGTGTGGTCATATCTTGAAGAAAAAGGGATTACACCGGATATTCAAGAAGGAGATATGGCTATTCTTGAAATGGCTAAACCCGATTTCTTAGGTGTGAATTACTATGCAACTGCAACTGTGAGTGAAGCAAAAAATGATGGACATGATCGTCAACCAAGAAACGGTGACCAGCAGGTTATGATTGGTGAAGAAGGCGTTTATCGTGCTGCAAAGAATGATTATCTAGAATTAACTGAGTTTGGATGGATGATTGATTCAGTAGGTATGAGAGTAACTCTCAGAAGAATTTATGATCGTTATCATTTGCCTATTCTTATAACTGAAAATGGTTTGGGGGCAAAAGATGAACTCATAGAAGGACGTGTCCATGATGAATATCGTATTGATTATTTAAAACGTCATTTCCATCAAGCACAGTTAGCTATTAGTGATGGTGTTGATTTAATTGGATATTGTCCGTGGTCATTTATCGATCTTGTAAGTACACATCAAGGTTATGGTAAGAGATATGGTTTTGTTTATGTCAATAGGGATGAAAAAGACTTATATGATATGAAACGTTATAAGAAAGATAGTTTCTATTGGTATCGAGATGTAATTAAGAATAACGGAATTGATTAAAAAAAAGGGACTGTGATGATATGACATTAATGTCGTTTCTGACAGTCTTTTTATATGGCATGATAAGAAAAAATGTTATTTTAATGATTAATCAACTAGATAGTCATGTTATTATTGTAGAAAAGAAAGGAGTGTCCGTATGAGAAATGCCATACCTTTAGGAGTAGTAGATTATGAAACATTAAAGAATCTAAACTACTATTTTATTGATAAAAGTATGATGATTTATGATTTTTTAATGAGAAAAAGTACTGTCACTCTTATTACTCGACCTAGAAGGTTTGGAAAAACAATCAATATCTCAATGATGTCTTCATTTTTTGATATTACTAAAGATTCTAAAGAAATATTCAAAGATACAAAAATTGTTGAAACAGAGTATATATCAGAAATGAATCAATATCCTACAATCTTCATTTCGTTTGCGAATGCGAAAAATGATAAATGGAATGTTGTAAAGGAAATTAAATTACAACTGCGTAAAGAATATGATCGATATGCTCATGTATTTGAACAAAAAATGACTGTATTTGAACAAAACGAATATGAATCTCTTGTACAAGGGTTAATGACAAAAAATGATGGGATTCTAGATAATATTATCGATGCACTTTCTTTTTTGATGGAACGATTAGAGAAATATTACCACAAAAAAGTAATGGTATTCATAGATGAATATGACACACCTTTTATTGAAGCCCATGTTGGAGGATATTATGAAGAGTTGCGAGGGGGATTATCTTCTCTGCTTCATAATGCATTAAAGACATCTACGAGTCTACATTATGCAATGATGACTGGTATTCAAAGAGTTGCGAAAGAGAACATCTTCAGCGATTTGAATAATTTGGTTGTATGTACAGTAAAAGATCCAGAATATTCTCAATACTTTGGCTTTACAGAAGAAGAAACGAAGCAAACATTAGAGTATTATGATTTATCACTCAATGATGAAGTGAAATCTATGTATGATGGATATCATTTTGGAGAACATGATATCTATAATCCATGGTCTATCTTGAATTATGCTTCTAGAAAAGTATTAGAGCCTTATTGGGTGAATACGAGCAGTAATACAATGATTAAAAAAGCAATATCTAGCAGTGATGAAGCTTTTGAGAGAGGATATGAGGAGCTTATTCGAAATGGTAAACTCGAAACCACTGTAAAAATGGATACGAGCTTTTTTGAAGTAAACAATACAGAAAACTTGTGGGGTCTTTTGGTTAATGCTGGATATCTAACATTACATAAAACAATATCTATTCAAGATAGTTTATATATCATAAAAATTCCTAATCAAGAAGTTCAATTGGAATTTAGAAAGCTTACAGCCTATCATTTGAAAGCGACTGAAACAGATTTGACAGTACTATTTAATTCATTAAAACGTTGCAAAAAAGAAGATTTTGAAGACAGATATCGAAAGATTTTACTCACATTACCTTCTTATCATGATTTGAAAGATGAAAATAGCTATCATATGATGCTGCTAGGAATGTGTGCCTGGCTTTCTAATGAGTATGAAGTAATCAGTAATCGAGAAGTAGGAAAGGGAAGATGTGATATCATACTAAAATCCAAGAAAAATCAAATATCATATATTCTAGAATTTAAGTATACAAATGATAGTTCAGTTGATTTGAAACAACTCGCAAAATCAGCAATAGATCAAATTAACAGTAGAAGATATGATAGTGAATTAAGTGGAACAGTGATTCGCATAGGACTAGCACATTATCAAAAAAATGTAGAAATTGAATGGCAATAAGAATATTGGATATTATTTCTGATATTCTTTTTTCTATGAAAAAGAGCTGTAACGCTCAAGTATTCGTTACAGCTTTTCACAAGTATTTTCCAATTTTACTATTCTTATTCTGTTTAATTTCTTCCACAGTTCCCATCGCAATAATCTCTCCACCAAGTTGACCGCCCTCAGGACCCATATCAATAATGTAATCAGAATTTCTAATGACATCTAAGTCATGTTCAATCACGATAATAGTCGCTTTTTGATGAATTAATGTATCAAATACACGAAGTAGTGTTTCTACATCTAATGGATGTAATCCAATAGAAGGTTCATCAAAGATAAAGGTGCTGCCATCTTGTACTTTTCCTATTTCTGATGCTAATTTTAATCTTTGTGCTTCTCCACCAGATAAGGCAGGTGTCGCTTCACCAAGAGTCAAATAACCAATTCCTAAATCTACTAGAACCTGTAGTTTCTCTTTAATCTTCTTACTGTCTTTAAATACATCTAAAGCTTCTAAGATAGTAAGAGACATAACATCTTTTATAGAATAACCATGGTACATTATAGAATCCACATCATTGCTGTAACGTGTTCCATCACAATGTTCACAAGTTATTTCTATATCTAGAAGAAACTGTATATCCATAGAAATAGTACCAGTACCTTCACATACAGGACATCTTAACTTACCTGTATTATAAGAAAAATCACCTGCATTATATTGATCACTTAATCTACCATACAACCTTCTTAAATGATCAAATACACCAGAATAAGTTGCGACAGTACTTCTGACATTATTTCCAATAGGGGACGCATCAATCAAATCAATCTTATTGACCCATGATGCATCCAATTCTTTTACATGTTGAGGAAGTCTTTCGTGATTTAATGAAGCCTTTATGGCAGGATATAAAGATTCAAGAATCAATGTTGTCTTACCACTTCCAGACATACCAGTAATTGTAGTAAGAACTCCTTTAGGAATAGAAATATCAAGTGGTTTGACAGTATGTATTGTGTCTGTTTTAAGTCTTAAAAAGCCTTTATTAAAAATCTCTTTCTTATTTCTTACAAGAGTTTGATGTAAATCATTGAGATAAGGTCCAATGATAGAATTCTTATCCTGAATGATTTCATCAATAGTACCCTGACTGATTATAGAACCACCATTTTTACCTGCTTCAGGCCCTATTTCAATCATATAATCCGCTTCCTTAAGAATTCTTGTATCATGATCGACCAAAACAATAGAGTTCCCATCCTTAATCAACTCTTTCATAATCGCAATCAAGCCATCTACATTGGCAGGATGTAGTCCAATAGAAGGCTCATCAAGAACATAAAGAACACCTGTCGTTCTATTTTTTACAGTACGTGCAAGCTGTACTCTTTGTAGTTCACCTGTTGATAATGTAGAAGAAGCACGATCAAGAGTCAGATAACCGAGTCCTAAAGATAGCAATGCATTCGCATTAATCATAAATTCTTCAAGAATAGTAGAACCCATTTCTTTCACATCATCATTAAGAGTATTGATTACCTGTGGAAGCCATGCAGTTAAATCCTTTAAACTCATCGCACATACTTCAGTTAAAGTCTTACCACCTAGCAATGTAGAATTCGCACGTGCATTAATACGAGAGCCATGACAAGTCGGGCATGTCTCTTCCTTAAGGAATTTACTGACACGCTTCATATTCTTTTCATTCTTGACCTTTTTTAATGCGTTCAAGACAGTTGCTTTGGCACTATAGTAAGTAAAATCTAATTCTCCTGCTCCCACGCTCTCTTTATTCTTAGGACGATAGAAAATATGTTTTTTTACCATTGGTCCATCATATACAATATGCTTTTCTTCTTCTGTTAATTCTTCAAAAGGAACATCAGTACGCACACCCATCGCACGACAGACATCTTTCATTAATGACCACATGAGTGTATTCCATGGCGCCACAGCCCCTTCATCAATAGTTAGATGCGGATCAGGAATCAAAGAATCAATATTAATTGTCTGTACAATACCAGTGCCCTGACAATCAGGACATGCACCCTGTGAATTAAAGGCATACTCCTGAGCACTTAATCCATTAAATCTTTCGTGGCAGATTGGACACTCAATCATTTCACCTCTCGCTACATTTATACTCGCAGGTACTCTATGTCCGTTAGGACATAAATAATCTCCACAACGTGAAAATAATAAGCGAATAGAATTCAATAATTCTGTCTGTGTTCCAAAAGTAGAACGAATGCCTGGTATATTAGGTCTTTGATGTAATGCTAGAGTACTAGGAACATATCTAATAGAATCTACTTTGGCTTTTTCTCCCTGAGAGATTCGTCTTCTTGTATAAGTAGATAATGCTTCTAGATATCTTCTAGAACCTTCAGCATAAATGACTCCTAATGCTAAAGAAGACTTACCACTTCCTGATACACCAGAAATAGCTACAATCTTATTCAAAGGAATATCAACATCAATATTCTTTAAATTATGAACCTTTGCGCCTCTTATTTCCATATGATCAATCATACAAAATCCTCCACATAATATAAAAAACTAGCTATCTCTAGCTAGTTCATCTTAATTAATGGTGCGGCCGATGAGATTTGAACTCACACAGACGTACGTCCACAAGTCCCTCAAACTTGCGTGTCTACCATTCCACCACGGCCGCAACTTTGTGCAACTCAAATTATACTTGAGTTGCACATAGAATTCAACTATTTTTTAAGAAGATTATAGAGAGACTGAGCGTAGATAGCAGCTGCAGTTAATAAATCATCTAATGAAATTAATTCATTTTCTTCATGCATATGATGGTTTTTACCAGGGAATTCACAACCAAAAGCAACACAGTTAGGCATTTCTTTTGCATAAGTTCCACCACCGATAGTCTGAGGACCATGTTCATGATCATTTGTGAACTGTACATATGATTCATGAAGCTTCTGAACTAATTCACTATTAGGATCTACATACAATGCAGGACCAATATCATGTTCTTCACTCAAGCCATATTTATTAACAGCTTCACCTACATTCTTAACAAGTTCATCATTGTCTAAGTCATGAGGAAGACGTAAATCAAGAGTTAATGAACCTTCATTATTTTCATAATTTAAGATACCAAGGTTAACAGTTAAAGCACCCATTTCACCAGTAAATGCGACATTGAACTTTTCACCTAAATAATCATTATATAAATATTCATCAACGAATTTTGCGTAGCTATTATCAGTCACACTTGCAATATAATGACATAAGTTACTTGCAGCATTATTACCTAACTGAGGCTGAGATGCATGGGCACTCTTACCTTTTAAGAATAAGTGTGTGTTACCATCTACAACTTCTAAAGAACCCTTGAAGTTATTTTCTTTTAAGAATGCATTATATGATTCTTCATAGTCAGTACCCTTTAATACAGCTTTAGCCTGATCTGGTACGATATTCACTACACGTCCTGAATGAATAGAAATTACCTTATCATCATCTGTTTTACCCTTGATGATGAAATGACAGTTACCTTTTTCACCATATACTACAGGGAAATCAGCATCTGGAGTAAATCCCATCTTTGGATATGGACGATGCTGGAAATAGTAATGCATACAGCGAGAACCATTTTCTTCATTACATCCAAAAATGATACGAACTTTCATCTTCTTTTCAAAATCAAGTTCATTCACAATCTTAGCAGCATAATAAGCGGCAATTAAAGGTCCCTTATCATCAGCAACACCACGACCATAGAGTGTATCTCCATCAAGAGTCATATCATATTCTGGATAATCCCATTCTTGACCTTCAGTAGGTACAACATCTAAGTGTCCAAGAATGCCAAAACAGTCTTCTCCTTCGCCAATATCAATAGAACCAGCATATCCATCACAATCATCAGTAACAAATCCATCTCTTTGACCAATAGAAAGCATTAAATCAAGCGCTTTACGGTTGTTTTCACCAAATGGCTGATTTTCTTTTGCAGTAGATTTATCAAGAGTTGAAGGGATTAGACATAAGTCCTTTAAATCTTTCAGCATTTCATCTTTATGCTTTAATACTTCTTCTTTAAAATCAATCATTTTATTCACCTCAGTGACTATTATATACAATTTCTGTAGTATTTGAAACACACATACTGCACCTTTTTGTAACGTTCTTTCAAGAGTTGTGCTAATATAGTAAAAAGGGGGCAAAAGAATATGGAGAATAAGGACATACAATTTCATATTACAGTTAAAGGTATTGTGATTTATGAAGGTAAGACATTAATCTTAAAACGTGTCAGACCTTCATCAGATGGACTTGGTTATTGGGAATTACCAGGTGGGGGATTAGAATATGGGGAAGATCCTCACCAGGCGTTAGTAAGAGAATTAAAGGAAGAAACAGGACTAGATATTGAAATCATTAAGCCGGTTTATACATTTACGGCTATTAGACCACACTATCAGACAGTGGGTATTGGTTTCTTGTGTATTCCTACAAATGATCAGGTTAAGATTTCATTTGAGCATACAGATTATAAGTTTGTGGATGAAGATGAATTAGAGAAGACACTTGATCCACATATCTTTAATGATATTAAGAAAACAATCGAAGAATATAACCAAATAAGAGAATACGAAGAACTAAAAAGAGAAGCAAACTAACGCTTCTCTTATTTCATATAGATTTTTTCAACTTCACAGATATACATTGTATGGAAATCTTTATTAGGATAGTTCTTATCCACAAGTGTTTCATCTAAGAAACATTCAGGCTTGATAGTATCTTCATAGAGTTTCTTTCCCACAACGACAATGTCTGCCTCTTCAAATGTAGGGAGATTTTCAATAAATGTAGGTGTTAAATCAGTCTTCGCAATCTTATCTCCATCACGTCCAGACTCTCTACCAAGTATTGTTAAATCTTTCATATGTTCTCCATTAAAGAATGAAAGAGTCATTTGATCATTAGAATCTATAAATTCTTTTGTATAACGCTGTGGTCTTACAAAACAAGTCATCACTGGCTTATTCCATAATGTACCCATCTCGCCCCATGAAATAGTCATAGTATTAAATGCGTCTTTATTACCTGCACTAAGTAGTGCCCATTCCTTATTCAATTTATTGAATATTTTTAAATCAAATGTATTTACATCTACTTCTTTAAACATAGTCATTACCTCCGTTTTTATATTATAAACTTATGCCACTATTTAATCAAATTTGTGCTTGTCAAACAATAGGTTATTTGATAAACTACAACTGTATTATACGACTGACGGAAGTGGAATTAACCACATGGAGTATAATTTCTTGAAGAGCCGACCGTCTGGGCAACGTCCTGGACTTAGTAGGCTCTTTTTTTGTTTTTTTAAAAAAATGGAAGCATGCAGGTACCGGATTAGTATATAATTGTTTTGAAAGAAAATAACCTGAAAGAGAGGAAAAACAAAAAAATGTTAACAGACGTAGAAATTGCACAGAGTACAGTCATGGAGCCAATTAAAAATGTGGCTGAAAAGATTGGACTGACTGAAGATGATTTAGAATTATATGGTAAATATAAAGCAAAAATCTCTTTAGAAACTATCAAGAAAGTTGAAAATAATCCAGATGGTAAATTAATTCTTGTAACTGCAATTAACCCAACACCTGCAGGTGAAGGTAAGACAACTACAATGATTGGTTTATCACAGGCATTACATCAGTTAGGTAAGAAATCTATCGTTGCAATGCGTGAACCAAGTTTAGGTCCTTGCTTTGGTATTAAAGGTGGTGCAGCTGGTGGAGGATATGCTCAGGTTGTTCCTATGGAAGATATCAACCTTCATTTTACAGGTGATATTCATGCCATCACTTCAGCAAATAACTTGATTGCGGCAATGCTAGATAACTCTATTCAGCAAGGTAACCCTTTGAATATTGATACTAGACAGATTGTATGGAAGAGAGTTGTTGACTTAAACGATCGTGCTTTAAGACATATTGTTGTTGGTTTAGGCGGTAAACCAAATGGTGTTCCTCGTGAAGATGGTTTTGATATTAGTGTTGCAAGTGAAGTCATGGGTATCTTATGTTTATCTACTTCTCTTGAAGATTTAAAGGCAAGAGCAGCAAGAATGATTGTTGCTTATAATTATGATGGTGAACCAGTCACTGTTGATGATATTCATGCAACTGGCGCTGTGACTTTATTATTAAAGGATGCTATCAAGCCTAACCTTGTACAGACTTTAGATCATACTCCAGTATTTGTACATGGTGGTCCATTCGCCAATATCGCTCATGGATGTAACTCAGTCATGGCTACAAAGCTTGCTATGAAGCTTGGTGATTATGCCATTACTGAAGCAGGATTCGGTGCTGATTTAGGTGCTGAAAAGTTCTTAGATATCAAGTGTCGTCAGGCTGGATTAAATCCAGATGCAGTTGTTATTGTTGCAACTGTTCGTGCATTAAAGATGCATGGTGGTGTTAATAAGAAAGAATTAGGTACTGAAAACCTTGAAGCATTAAAGAAGGGTATTGGTAACTTAACTAAACATATTGAAAATATCAAGAAGTTTGGTTTACCTTGTATCGTTGCTATTAACGCTTTCCCTACAGATACAGAAGCTGAATTAAAGCTATTAGATGATATGTGTAAGGAATTAAATGTTGAAGTATCTATTTCTGAAGTATGGGCTAAGGGTGGCGAAGGAGGTATTGATCTTGCTAACAAGCTATTAAATATCCTTGATACTAAAGAATCTCATTATGCACCTATCTATTCATTAGATATGCCTATTGATGAAAAGATCAAGACAATCGCTAAAGAAATCTATGGTGCAGATGATGTTATCTTCACTAAGAAGGTCGCTAACAAAATCAAGAAGTTCACTGCTCAGGGCTTAGGTGATTTACCAATCTGCGTTGCGAAAACTCAGTATTCTTTATCAGATGATGCGACTTTACTTGGACGTCCTGAAGGATTCAAGGTAACAATTAGTGACTTGATTCCAAATACTGGTTCTGGATTCTTAGTTGCTATTTCTGGAAATATTATGCGTATGCCAGGTTTACCAAAAGTACCAGCTGCCAATAATATGGACATTGATGAAGAAGGTAAGATTACCGGTTTATTCTAATAATTGAGGTCAAGTTTAGGTGAAAGGCCTCTGAGCACCTAGATCATGAAAGTCATAATGAAAATAATGGAGGACTGAAATGAAAGCTGCAGTAATTATGGGTTCTGCCTCTGATGAAGCAAAGGTAGAAAAAGGAATTGCTATATTAAAAGAATATGGCGTAGATGTTGAAGTACGTGCTTTATCTGCACACCGTGCACATCGTGCATTGAGTGAATTTGTAGAAGAATGCAACAACAATGGAACAGATGTTATCTTAACAGCTGCTGGTATGGCTGCTGCCTTACCTGGTGTCGTTGCTTCTATGACAGTGTTACCAGTTATTGGTATTCCAATTAAAGGTGCAAGTTTAGATGGAATGGATGCCTTATTATCAATTGTCCAGATGCCTTCTGGTATTCCAGTTGCAACAGTTGCAATTGATGGTGCTAAGAATGCTGCTTGGTTAGCACTTGAAATCATGGCAATCAAATATCCAGAATTAAGTGAAAAATTAAAGAACAACCGTCAGGCTATGGAAAAAGCCTGCTTAAATACAAACAACGAAATTTCAGAAAAATATAGATAAGAGGAGAAAACAACAATGGAAAAGAAAGAATTAATGTACGAAGGAAAAGCTAAGGAAATTTTTGCAACTGATAACGAAGATGTTATCTTAATGCATTATAAAGATGATGCAACTGCAGGTAATGGTGTAAAACATGATCAGTTTGCTGGTAAGGGTGTATTAAACCACACTATTTCAGGTATTATCTTTGATATGTTAGAAGAAGCTGGTATTAAGACTCATATGATTGAAAAGTTAAATGATACTGATGATTTAGTTAAGAAAGTAGAAATCTTCCCACTAGAAGTTATTGTACGTAATATTACAACAGGTTCTTTCTGTAAGAGACTTGGTGCTAAGGAAGGTGTTGTTTTAGCAGAACCAATTTTTGAAATTAGTTATAAGAATGATGAATATGGTGATCCATTAATCAATGAAGACCATGCTGTTGCTTTAGGTCTTTGCACTAGAGATGAATATAACACTATCAAATCTGAAACATTAAAGATCAACGAATTACTTAAGGCTTTCTTCTTAAGATTAAACTTAAAGCTTGTAGATTTCAAAATCGAATTTGGTAAGACTAAAGAAGGCGAAATTGTATTAGCGGATGAAATCTCACCAGATTCTTGCCGTTTATGGGATGTAGATACTAACAAGAAGTATGACAAAGACGTATTCAGACAGGATATCGGAGATTTAATTGAAACTTATAAAGCAGTTCTTGCAAGAATGGAAAAATAATAGATAAAAGGATGAAGAAACATGGATTATAAAAAAGCTGGAGTAGACATTGAAGCAGGTTATAAGTCAGTAGAATTAATGAAGAAGCATGTTAAAGCGACTATGAGACCAGAAGTACTTGGTGGTATTGGTGGTTTTGCTGGTGCTTTTGATTTAAGCAAGATCAAGGATATGGAAGAACCAGTTCTTTTATCTGGTACTGATGGCTGTGGTACAAAAGTAAAACTTGCTTTTGTAATGGATAAACACGATACAATTGGTATTGATGCAGTTGCAATGTGTGTGAATGATATTGCTTGTTCAGGTGGAGAACCTCTATTCTTCCTTGATTACATTGCATGTGGTAAGAATTATCCTGAAAAGATTGCAACTATCGTTAAGGGTGTTGCTGAAGGATGTATTCAGTCTGAATGTGCCCTTGTTGGTGGTGAAACTGCAGAACATCCAGGTTTAATGCCTGTTGATGATTATGATTTAGCTGGTTTTGCAGTAGGTGTTGTAGACAAGAAAGATATTATTGATGGTTCTACAATCAAGCCTGGTGATGCTTTAGTTGGTATTGCATCTACTGGTGTACATAGTAATGGATTCTCTTTAGTACGTAGCGTATTTGAAATGACTAAAGAATCTTTAGATACTTATTATGATGAATTAGGTACTACTTTAGGCGAAGCATTAATTGCTCCTACTAAGATTTATGTAAAAGCATTAAAGAGTGTAAAGAATGCTGGTATCAAGGTTAAAGGATGCAGCCATATTACTGGTGGAGGATTCTATGAAAACCTTCCTAGAATGTTACCTGATGGTGTAAAGGCTGTCGTTAAGAAGGACAGCTATAAAGTGCCTCCTATCTTTGGCTTAATTGCAAAAGCAGGAAACGTTGAAGAAAAGATGATGTATAACACATTCAACATGGGATTAGGTATGGTTCTTGCTGTTGATCCTGCAGATGTTGAAAAGACTATCGAAGCAATTAATGCTGCTGGCTATGAAAGCTATGAAGTAGGTTATATTGCTGAAGGTGAAAAGGGAGCAGAATTATGCTAAACATAGCTGTATGCGTATCTGGTGGTGGAACTGATCTTCAGTCCATCATCGATGCGTGTGAAGCCGGAAAAATCAATGGACAGATCCGTCTGGTTATTTCTAACCGCAAGAAGGCTTACGGTTTAGAAAGAGCCCGTCTTCATGGTATTCAAGCAGAATGGATCAAGGATGAAGATGAGATCTTAAAGAGATTTGAAGAAGAAAAGATTGATGTTGTTGTATTAGCAGGTTATCTTGCTATTGTTGGAGATAAGCTGATTGAACAATATAAGAATCGTATTATTAATATTCATCCCTCACTTATTCCATCTTTCTGTGGCCCTGGATTCTATGGAATGCATGTCCATGAAGCGGTGTTTAAAAGAGGTGTGAAGGTGTCAGGTGCAACTGTTCATTTTGTTACTGGAGAAGTGGATGGTGGGCCAATCATCTTACAAAGAGCGGTTGATATTTCAGACTTAGAGACTCCTGAAGACATTCAGGCACGTGTCTTAGAAATCGAACATGAAATCTTACCAGAAGCTGTTGCTTTATATTGTGAAGGACGTGTTTCTGTAGAAAATGAAAGGGTGAAGATCAGTTGAAAAGAGCGTTAGTATCAGTTACAAATAAAGAAGGTATTGTTGAATTTGCGAAAGGTCTTGAAGAATTAGGATTTGAAGTTGTTTCTACTGGTGGAACATATAAGAAACTATTAGAAGCAGGTGTAAAAGCTATTGAAATTGATGATGTGACAGGTTTCCCTGAAATTCTTGATGGAAGAGTTAAGACACTTCATCCAAAAGTACATGGTGGTATTCTATTTAGAAGAGATGTAGAAGAACATGTCAAGACTGTAGAAGAAATGGGTATTACACCTATTGATCTTGTTTGTTGTAATCTCTATGAGTTTGAAAAAGCGCTTAAGGCTGGTAAGCCAATGGCTGAAATGATTGAAAACATTGATATCGGTGGACCTTCAATGATCCGTTCTGCTGCTAAGAACTTCAAGGATGTATTGATTGTTACTGATCCAAAAGATTATGATGCTGTATTAGAAGCTATTAGAGAAGATAAGACTGATTTTGAATTCAGAATGAATCTTGCTTATAAGGCTTATAGCTTAACAGGCAGCTATGATGCAATGATTTCTCGTTATTTCGCTGATCAGGTCCATGATGAATTCCCTGATATCTTAAATATTTCATTAAAGAAGACAGATCACTTGCGTTATGGTGAAAACTCTCAGCAGAGTGCAAATGCCTACGTTGATCCATATGTTCAGCATTCTTTATTAGATTATGAACAGTTACATGGTAAAGAAATTTCTTTCAATAACGTGAATGATTTATATGGTGCAGTTGCCTGCGTAAGAGAATTTGGTGATCAGTTAGTGACTGTTGCAATTAAGCATTCAACACCTTGTGGAGTTGCTATTGGTAAGACTGGTTATGAATCTTATAAGCGTGCTTATGAAGGAGATCCAACTTCTATTTTTGGTGGAATCATCGCTGTGAACTATAAGATTGATAAGGAAACTGCTTTAGAAATGAAGAAGACTTTCTTAGAAATCATTGCAGCACCTGATTTTGATGATGATGCTTTAGAAGTATTAGAAAAGAAGAAGAACTTACGTTTATTAAAGCTTAAGAATCTTGATGCACGTGATGCTAAGTATGATATTAAGTATCTTGAAGGTAAAGCACTTGTTCAGGAATTAAATACTAAGCTTATTAATGAAATGAAAGTAGTGACTAAAAAGCAACCAACAGAAGCTGAATTATCTGATATGGAATTTGGTTTAAAGGTTGTTAAATATGTTAAGTCTAATGCGATTGTATTAGTGAAAGATGGATGTACTTTAGCTGTTGGTGGAGGACAGACTTCACGTATCTGGGCATTAGAAAATGCAATTCATAATAATCCTGATAAGGATTTCCATGGTGCTGTATTAGCAAGTGATGCTTTCTTCCCATTTAGTGATTGTGCACAGGTGGCTGATGAAGCAGGTATTAAGGCTATTGTACAGCCTGGTGGATCAATTCGTGATCAGGAATCTATTGACTATTGTGATGAACATGATATGACAATGGTCTTCAATGGTTATAGACATTTTAGACACTAAGGAGGCGTTCTATGAAGGTTCTTGTTATTGGTAGTGGTGGAAGAGAACATGCAATTGCCTGGAAATTAAAACAGAGTAAACATGTTACTGAATTATATGCTATTCCTGGTAATCCTGGTATGGATGCTGTATGTATTCCAGGTAGTGTAGAAGATATGCCTTTTATCTTAAAGACTGTTGAAGAAAAGGGTATTGATTTAACTGTTATTGGTCCTGAAGTACCATTATGTATGGGACTTGCTGACTATTTAGAAGAAAGAGGACACAAAGTATTTGGTCCTAGAAAAGAATCAGCTATTCTTGAAGGTTCTAAAGCCTTCTCTAAGGATTTCATGAAAAAGCACAATATTCCTACTGCAAAGTATGAAGAAGTGACTGATTATGAATCAGCTGTTAAAGCATTAGATGCTTTTGATCTTCCTGTTGTTGTTAAGGCTGATGGTCTTGCAGCAGGTAAGGGTGTAGTGATCTGTGAAACAAAACAGCAGGCTAAAGAAGAACTTAAAGTGATGCTTGATGGCAGTGCTTTTGGTGATGCTGGTAAGAAGGTTGTTTTAGAAGAATTCTTAACTGGTTTTGAATGTTCTCTATTATGCTTTGTAGATCATGATACAATCGTACCTATGGTATCTGCAAAAGACCATAAACAGATTTATGATAATAATGAAGGTCAAAATACTGGCGGTATGGGTACAGTATCACCTAACCCATTTTTACCTGAAGGTATGGAAGGGACTTTCAAAGAAAAGATTCTTGACCCATTCATGAAAGGCTTACATGAAGATCATATGGATTATCGTGGTGTTGTCTTTATTGGATTAATGATCAAGGATCAGGATGTAAAGGTATTAGAATTCAATGTTCGTTTTGGTGATCCTGAAACTCAGGTTATCTTAATGAGACTTGAAAGTGATTTATATGAAGTGATGTATGGATGTGCTACAAATACATTAAAAGATGTAGATGTTAAGTGGAAAGATGAACAGGCAACATGTGTTGTTCTTGCAAGTGGAGGCTATCCTGGATCTTATGAAAAGGGTAAAGTCATTACTGGTTTAGATCATCTTCCAGAAGATATCGTTGTCTTCCATGCAGGTACTAAACGTAATGAAAACAATGAAATCGTCACAAATGGTGGACGTGTATTAAATGTTTGTGCATTAGGACATGATCTTGAAGAAACAAGAAAGAAAGTCTATGATGCAATTGAAAACATTCATTTTGATGGCATGTATATGCGTAAAGATATTGGCTTACATTAGGAGGATAACATGGCTAAAGTTTATCGCGTTTATGTAGAAAAAAGAAAAGAAAATGCGGTTGAAGCAGACTCTATCAAACATGATTTGATGACAAGACTTGGTTTAACTGACGTTTCTAACTTAACAGTTGTCAACCGTTATGATCTTCAGGGTATTACTGAAGAAGTATTAGAAGAAGGTATTCCTACTATTCTTTCTGAGCCAATGGTAGATGAAGTATATCGTGAAGAATATACAATTCCAGAAGGAGCTGTAAGTTTTGCGATTGAATATCTTCCAGGACAGTATGATGCTAGAGCAGATGCCTGTGAACAGTGCTTCCAGTTATTAACTGGTGAAAAAGGCGTTAAGGTTAAATGTGCAAAGCTTATTGTAATCGAAGGTATTTCTAGTGATGAATTACCAGCAATTAAACATTATTTAATTAACCCTGTTGATTCTAGAGAAGCGTCTTTAGAAAAGCCAGCAGATTTGAATGATGCTGTTGTTGAAATCAAGAAGGTTCCAGTGATTGAAGGATTTGTTGGTTTTACTGATGAAGAAGTTGAAGCATTACTTGAAAAGATGAGTCTTGCAATGAACTTCGATGACTTAAAAGTAACTCAGAATTATTTCAGAGATGTAGAAAAGAGAGATCCTACAGAAACTGAAATCAGAGTATTAGATACTTATTGGTCAGACCATTGTCGTCATACTACATTTGCGACAGTTATTACTGATATTGATATTGCAAGTGGTGCATTTAAAGAAATCTTAGAAAAAGATGTAGAAAAATATAAAGCAAGCCGTCATGTTGTTTATGGTGTAGATACAAAGAGACCACTTACTTTAATGGATCTTGCAACTATTTCTATGAAAGAACTTAGAAAGCGTGGCTATTTGGATGATATGGAAGTATCTGAAGAAATCAATGCCTGCTCAGTTCGTTTAAAAGTTCATACAACTGATGGTGATGAAGATTGGTTATTAATGTTTAAGAATGAAACACATAACCATCCAACTGAAATTGAACCATTTGGTGGTGCTGCTACATGTTTAGGTGGTGCAATCCGTGACCCATTATCAGGTCGTGCTTATGTTTACCAGTCAATGCGTATTACTGGTGCAGGTGATCCTCGTCAGAAATTAGAAGATACACTTCCTGGTAAATTACCACAGAGAAAGATCTGTGAAGAAGCCGCTCATGGTTTCTCTTCTTATGGTAACCAGATTGGTTTAACAACTGGTTTTGTACATGAAGTATATGATCAGGGTTATGTTGCTAAGAGAATGGAATTAGGTGCTGTAGTTGCAGCTGCACCAGAAGAACAGGTTAAGAGATTAATTCCTGAAAATGGACAGATTGTCTTATTAATTGGTGGACGTACTGGTCGTGATGGTATCGGTGGTGCCACTGGTTCTTCTAAGAAACATGAATTAAAGACAACTGAAACTGCTGGTGCTGAAGTACAGAAAGGTAACCCAGTTGAAGAAAGAAAGATTCAGAGATTATTTAGAAATAAAGAATTCTCTAAGAAGATTGTAAGATGTAATGACTTTGGTGCTGGAGGTGTCAGCGTTGCAGTTGGTGAATTAGCACCTGGTCTTGATATTAACTTAGATGCAGTATTAAAAAAATATGAAGGTTTAAATGGTACTGAACTTGCAATTAGTGAATCACAGGAACGTATGGCTATTGTCATCAATGAATGTGATAAAGACTTCTGTATCCAGGCTGCTCATGATGAAAACCTTGAAGTTGTACAGGTGGCAACAGTTACAGATAAGAACCGTTTAACTATGAAATATATGGGAGATACTATTGTAGATATCTCTAGAGACTTCTTAGATGAAGCAGGAGCTAAGCGTTATCAGGATATCCATGTAGAATTACCTGATTTTGATAAAGCACCATTCAATCCAGAAGCAAAAGAAAACTTTACTGAAACAACTAAAGAAGTATTATCACGTTTATCTACAGCTTCTCAGAAGGGCTTAGTAGAACGTTTTGACTCTTCTATCGGTAATGGTACTGTTCTTTCACCATTTGGTGGTAAGACTTACTGTACAGAAACTGAAGGTATGGCTGCATTAATTCCAGTATTAGGAAAAGAAACAACTACATGTTCATTAATGAGTTATGGTTATAGCCCACTTATTTCTGAATGGTCACCATATCATGGTGCAATCAATGCAGTTGTAGAATCTGTCGCAAAGATCATCGCAATGGGTGGTACATGGCATACAATCCGTTTCTCATTCCAGGAATTCTTTGAAAAGTTATTAAATGATCCTAAGAGATGGGGTAAACCATTTAGTGCATTACTTGGTGCTTATCGTGCTCAGGAAGAGTTATTATTACCTTCAATTGGTGGTAAGGATTCTATGTCAGGTTCATTTGAAGACTTAGATGTTCCTCCAACATTAGTATCATTCGCAATTACTGGTGGAGATGTACATAAAGTCATCACTCCTGAATTAAAAGAAGCAGGACATGTATTAGTCGAATTCATGCTTCCAAAGGATGAATTCCATGTATTTGACTTTGAAGCTTTAAGAAAGCAGTTTGATGCTGTAGAAGCATTGATTCAGTCTGGAAAGGCTTATTCAGCTTATACAGTTAAAGACGGTGGTTTAGTTGAAGCTGTTTATAAGATGGCATTTGGTAATGAAATTGGTGTCGCATTCGATGATGCTTTAACACTTAATGACTTAGTTGAAAAGAACTTTGGACATATCATTGTGGAAGTAGACAACGCAGAAGTTGTTGCAGGATATGAAAATGTTCGTATTATTGCTTCTACAAATGAAGAAAAGGCTGTATCATATAAGGGTGAGAAAGTGACACTTGATGATGCATATGAAATCAACTGCGCACCATTAGAATCTGTATATCCTACTACAGCAAAAGCACCTACTACAGAAGTACGTACTGGTGACTGCAATGAAAGAGGCAAGATGTTTGCTTCTAAGAAGTATGATGAAGTCAATGTTGTTATTCCTGTATTCCCAGGAACTAACTGTGAATTTGATTCTAAACGTGCATTTGAAAAAGCAGGTGCAAAGGTTCAGCTTGTTCTTATTAGAAATAAGACAGAAGAAGATATTAAGAAGTCTGTTGATGAATTAGAAGAAGCAATCCATAATGCACAGATCATGATGCTACCAGGTGGTTTCTCAGCTGGTGATGAACCTGAAGGTTCAGGTAAGTTTATTGCAACTGTATTACGTAACCCAAGATTAAAGGCTGCAATCGATGATTTATTAGACAATCGTGAAGGCTTAATGATTGGTATCTGTAATGGATTCCAGGCATTAGTAAAACTTGGTTTACTTCCTCATGGACATATTAAGGATATGAGTAAAAATGATCCTACTCTAACATTCAATACAATTGGACGCCACTTATCTCAGATGGTGACTACAAGAGTATCTAGCGTGAAGTCTCCATGGCTTGCTAATGTAGAGTTAGGTGATGAACATATTATCCCTATTTCTCATGGTGAAGGACGTTTCGTTGCACCTAAGGAAGTGCTTGATCAGTTAATTGATAATGGTCAGGTAGCATTCCAGTATGTTGATCCAAATGGAAATGTGACTATGGAATCTCCATATAACCCTAATGGTTCTATGTATGGTATCGAAGGTATCGTTTCTGAAGATGGTAGAGTATTAGGTAAGATGGGTCATTCTGAACGTCAGGGTGAAAACAGAGACCTTAACATCTACGGTGAAATGGATCAGAAGTTATTTGAAGCCGGCGTGAAGTATTTTAAAGGAGAATAACGAATGGATAAATTAGAATTTGAAAGTATGACACTCTGTCCTCTAGATGGACGTTATGGCAAGATTAAAGATCAGTTAGCTGATTATTTCAGTGAATATGCACTTGTTAAGTATAGAGTGTTTGTAGAAATCCAGTGGTTGAAGTTCCAGTTGGATCACCTTCATACAGAAACTTTAGACAAGGTTGATCCTAACAAGGTAGATGATATTCTTGCGATTTCTAAGGATTTCAACTTTGATTCTTTCAAGAGAATTAAAGAAATCGAATCTGTTACAAGACATGATGTTAAGGCAGTAGAATATTTCATTGATGAAAAGCTTAAAACTTTAGGTTATGAACATTTAGAAAGCTATGTACATATCGGATGTACTTCTGAAGATATCAACAATACATCATATGCATGTATGATTAAACATGGCTTAAAGGATGTTTGGTTACCTGCAGCTAAAGAATTTGCTTCAATGATCAATAAATTAGCAGTTGATCATAAGGATGATGCAATGCTTGCACATACTCATGGACAGCCTGCTACACCTACAACTATTGGTAAAGAATTCAAAGTCTATGCTTATCGTTTCTTTTCTAGTATTGAAAACATTGAAAATATCAAGATTAAAGCAAAATTCAATGGGGCAACTGGTAACTACAGTGCTATCTTAACAGCATTCCCTAACGAAGATTGGCCTACATTAAATAAGGAATTCGTAGAAGACTATTTAGGACTTACATTCAATCCATTAACTACTCAGATTGAATCTCATGACTATACTTGTCATATCTTAGATGGTATCCGTCATTTCAATAATGTATTGGCTGACTTAGATGTAGATATGTGGTTATATATCTCAATGGAATACTTTAAACAGATTCCTGTTAAGGGTGAAGTTGGTTCTTCAACTATGCCTCATAAGGTTAACCCAATCCGTTTTGAAAACTCTGAAGCAAACATTGATTTATCAAATAATCTATGTGTGGCTTTATCTAACAAGCTTCCTAAGTCAAGAATGCAGAGAGACTTATCAGACTCTTCAAGTCAGCGTAACTTAGGATTATGCTTTGGATATTCATTACAGGCTATTTCTGAAACAACTGGCGGTTTAGCTAAGTGTGTTGTAAATAAAGAAAAGCTTGCAAAAGACTTAAATGAAAAATGGGAAGTTCTTGCAGAACCTATCCAGACAATGTTAAGAAAATATGGTGTACCAGATGCTTATGATACACTTAAGGCCTTAACTCGTGGTAAAAATATTTCTCAGGAAGATATTCAGGCATTCGCAAAGAGCTTAGAACAGTTAAGTGATGAAGATCGTCAGACTTTATTAGATATGACACCTGCATCATACATTGGTTTAGCATCAGAACTTTGTGATATCGAACTTTAATCATTAAGAGACAACCTCTATTGGGGTTGTCTTCTTTATTTTTAGAGATGGGTTTGTTATAATGTTACAAAGGCGGTGAGAATTTTGGGAGATACACGATATATATTTGCAGAATGCATCAAACAATTGATGAATCATCAGTCTCTTGATAAGATCACAGTGACTGATATTGTGGAAATGAGCGGTAAGACTAGACAGACATTTTATCGTTATTTTCGTGATAAATATGATCTTGTGAACTGGTATTTTGAAGTATTGGCGGATAAATCTTTCTTACAGATTGGCAATAGTGAAACTTTAAGAGAAGGACTTACTAAGAAATTTGAATTCATTTATCATGATAGAGTGTTCTTTAAAGAGGCATTTAAGTCTAAAGATTATAATAATGTAGAAAACTATGATTATAACTGTATTCTCACTTTCTATCAGAATATTATTAAGAGAAAACTAGGTAATAATATCCCATCAGATATAGAATTTTTATTAGAAATGTATTGTCATGGGTCTATTACTATGACTGTAGACTGGGCAACAGAAGGATATAAGCTGAAGCCTGAAGAATTAGCTGATATGCTGATAGAAGCATTACCACCAAAGTTAGATGAATTGTTACGAGATCTAAAATAAGATCTCTTTTTTTTTGCATAATAAAACTTTCATTCTAAATTCTGCATTTTTATGCTGCTTTTTATATAGTTGAAATAAAAGAGTTATAATATGGTTAGTCTTGAAAAGGGTTACATGAGTAATCTATAAGAAGGGTAGACAATTATGTATAAAAATTTTTACGCTTATGATGGACAGAAGAAATACATATGAAGGGACACTCTGATCTTTTTGACAAACTTATAGTGTATCGACATGGACTATTTATTTTTAATAAATATTCTATGCCTTTTTCGCATTATTAGAAAAGTTAAAAAGACTTCTTTTTGGGACAAATCAAATAAGGAGAAAACGATTATGAACAAGAAATTAATGACTATGTTAGTCGCTTGTGCTTTATCAGTATCAGCATTATCTACTACAGCAGTATTTGCAGAAGATGCAGTAGTCACTGGAGAAACTCCAGCTGTTACTGAAACTACAACTACACCTGAAACTACACCTGCAGCTTATGAACCAGAAATCACTTTAACTACACCTAAATGGACAGGTGATAGTGATATTGTCTTTGAAGTAGATGCTAAAGGTGGAGCAGTTTATCCTCAGGAAATGTATGTTTATGGCGCAGATGATACAGCAATGCCTATTATCAGCGTTCCATCTAGGGTAGAAGTAAATGAAGAAGGTAAAGGTAAGGTCACATTTACTAACGATGCATTAAAAAATGCAACAACTTGGGATGATACTTTTACAAACCAGATTTCAGTAGATTGGACAAAGTATTCTAAAATTGAATTTGCATTTGCATTCGAATTAAACGGTCAGGATATATATAAGTCTAAGTATGTAGAAACTTCAGTAAAGGCTCCAGAAATTACTGTAACACCTACTACTCCAGCTCAGCCTTCTACACCTGCAAAACCTGCAGAAAATAAAGGTACAACAACTACTACAGCAACTAAGAAAGAAGCACCAAAAACTGGTGATACTATGAATGTTGCATTATATGCTTCATTATTATTAGTAAGTGCTTTAGCAGCAGTTGTATTAACTACAAAAAAGAGAATCACTGAATAATCTGTCAATTAAAGTAAGCGTAAGTAAAATTGAATATTATGGGAAAGAAAAGACAATTGAGAAATGAAAATCAGTTGTCTTTTTTTGTAAATTTATTCACAAAGTGACAAATCCACTTATCTGTCACTTGAATGATAACACTTACAATGTTAACATGAAGTCAGAAAAGTTAATTAAAAGGAGATCGATAATCATGTATAAGTTCATGTTAAATGAAACAAGTTATCATGGAGCAGGTGCTATTAAAGCTGTTCCTGAAGAAATTAAAGCAAGAGGATTTAAGAAAGTATTTGTTGCTTCTGACCCTGATTTAGTAAAGTTTGGTGTTACTAAGAAAGTAACTGATTTATTAGATGAAGCTGGTATTGAATATGTTCTTTACAGCAACATTAAACCAAACCCAACTATTGAAAACGTACAGACTGGTGTAGCTGCATTTAAAGAAGCAGGCGCTGACTGTATCGTAGCTATCGGTGGTGGATCTTCAATGGATACATCTAAAGCAATCGGTATCATCATTACAAACCCTGAATTTGCTGATGTACGTTCATTAGAAGGTGTTGCACCAACTAAGAATCCTTGTGCTCCAATCATCGCTGTTCCTACTACTGCAGGTACTGCTGCTGAAGTTACAATCAACTATGTAATCACTGATGTTGAAAAGAAACGTAAATTCGTATGTGTAGATAGTCATGATATTCCAGTAGTTGCTGTTGTTGACCCAGACATGATGTCTTCAATGCCAAAAGGATTAACTGCTGCTACAGGTATGGATGCTTTAACTCATGCTATTGAAGGTTATATTACTAAAGGTGCTTGGGAACTTTCAGATATGTTCCATATTAAAGCTATCGAAATCATCGCTCGTTCATTAAGAGGTGCTGTTGAAAACACTGCTGAAGGACGCGAAGGTATGGCTTTAGGTCAGTATGTTGCTGGTATGGGATTCTCTAACGTAGGTTTAGGTGTTGACCATTCTATGGCTCATACATTAAGTGCTTACTATGATATGCCTCATGGTAAAGCTTGTGCAATCTTACTTCCAACAACTATGGAATACAATGCTGAATATACTGGTGAAAAGTATAAAGATATTGCTAAGGCAATGGGTGTTGAAGGTGTTGATGGTATGACTCAGGAAGAATACCGTAAAGCTGCTGTAGATGCTGTTAAGAAGTTAGGTGAAGATGTTGGTATCGAAATGACTCTTAAGGGTGTTGTTAAGGAAGAAGATATTCCTCAGTTAGCTAAGGATGCATATGCTGATGCTTGCCGTCCAGGTAACCCAAGAGATACTTCAGTTGAAGATATTGAAGCATTATATAGATCATTACTTAAATAATAATCGTTCATCGGGAGGAACATTTGTTCCTCCTTTTTGTTTTTTATTGATGTTTCTTATAAAAAATGTATAATAGAATTGTGCTTTTGTATATAGCACTCAATATAGTTATTAAAGGAGTATGATAGTGTCGTGGACTCGAGTCAGATAATGATGGTTGTTATTTTTATTTTATTGATTGGATTGTCAGGCTTATTTTCTAGTGCAGAAACTGCATTTATGTCTGTTTCTAAGATTAGAGTAAAGACTGTAAGTGAGGATGAAGAAGATCCTCATCACGCCAAGGCTTTAATTGTTTCTAATCTTTTAGAAGATACAGATCATTTATTAAGTACAATTCTAGTAGGCAATAACCTTGTCAACATTTTAGCTTCTTCATTAACTACATCTTTTGTAATTAGTGTATTTGGTAATGAAGGAACAGGTGTTGCGGTTGCAACAGGGTTTGTTACGTTAATGATTCTTATTTTTGGTGAAATTACACCAAAGACTTTAGCTGTAAGTAAAGCAGAAGCATTATGTTATAGATTCTGTCGCTTTATTCAATTTATAAATTTTATATTTACACCAGTTGTCGTTATCTTAACAGCTGTGTCTCATGGCTTAATTCATATATTAGGTGGTAATATTGATCCACAACCTACACTTTCTGAAGAAGACTTAAAAACAATTGTAAACGTGTCTCATGAAGAAGGTGTATTAGAAGATGAAGAAAAAGAAATGATGCATAATATCTTTGATTTTGGTGATACTGATATTAAAGAAATCATGACACCACGTATTCATGTGGCTACAGTTGATTATGATGCGACTTATGATGAAGTTGTTGCTGTATTACAGGAATCACAGTATTCTCGTTTACCTGTTCTTTCAGAAGAAGGTGATGAGATTGTTGGTGTATTACATATCAAGGATATCTTAATGAAACCTGTTGATCATGAACATTTCCAGGTAAAGGATTATATGCGAGATGCTTATTTCGTTTATGAATTTAATCATATTTCAGATGTTTTTGCTTCTATGCGTAAGGAGCATGTCTCTTTATCAGTTGTGTTAGATGAATATGGTGTTATGGCTGGTATTGTGACATTAGAAGATATTGTTGAAGAAATCGTTGGTGAAATCGATGATGAATATGATGACAATAGTGAAGAAGTAAAGAAAATCTCTAAGAATGTCTATTTAGTAGACGGCAGTTTAAACATAGATGAAGTCAATGACCGTTGTGGTACAGAATTCGCTTCTGAAGAATTTGAATCTATTGGTGGTCTTGTCTTAGGTCAAGTGAATGGTTCACCAAACCCTCATCAGAAGGTTTATGTAGATGACTGTATGTTTATTATTGAAAAGATTGATAAAAACAGAATTGAATTATTAAGACTTATTATTCCAGAAGAGGAAAGTCAAAAAGAAAATGAAGAAAAACACGATTAAAGTGTTTTTTCTTTTGGAGGTGAGCAGTCATGAAAGATATATATAATAAAGCAATGGCTATATATGATGACTATCGTTATTATGTACCAAGCTTCTCTGGTGCCGCTTTATCATTTTATCTTATCATCCTGCTGATCCCTACTATGACTATTATTGCAGTTGTAACATCTTCTTTGCATATAAGTGTAGATATTCTAGAGATGGCTATTAAAGAGTTTATACAGCCGGCTTATGCAGAGATGTTGATTGATACATTAAAGGGCAGTTCTTTAAATACAGTCTCTGTATTAGTGTTTATTTGGTCTTTTTATGCTGTGTCTAGAGGTGTAGGAAATATCTATGATATTTCTAAGAAGATGTTTGCGTTAGAAGAAAGAAGTGAATCGGTGATTGCCTGGTATGTCTATGTCTTTAAGGTGACAATGCTGTTACTTGGTATATTATTGATTTCTATTGTATTACTTGCAACAGGACCTATATCTAAAGCATTTCATTTTTTATATGGCATTGCATTTATGCGCTTTGTCCTATTATTTCTTATTATGGTCCTATTTTTTATGGCTATCTATATGATAGTCCCTAGAGAACGTATCACATATCATGAAGCCCTTCAGGGAGCCTTTATAACTTCTGGTGGGATAGTGATTTTATATATTGCATTAAACTATTATTTTAAATATGCAGATTTTACATCTTTATATGGACCACTTACCTCAATCTGTGTTATCTTATTTGTATTTGATTGGGCAAGTGAGATTTTCTATGTAGGAATGTATTTAACTCATATTGCATACTTGAGGAGGAACAACGCAAAATGGCAAGAGAAGATTTTGGAAAGAGTAAACCAAGAAGAAAAAGCTTTAACAACGACAGAAAACCTAGAAAGGATAGCCGCAAAGGCTTCAACAAGGGGTCTGACAAAGGCTATAAGAAAGAAAATAGAGGGCCAAGAAAAGACTTTGACAGAAAGCCAAGAAGAGACTCAGAATCAAAGTCAAGAAGAGATTTTGACAGAAAACCAAGACAAGACTTCGATAAGAAACCAGCAAGAGAATTTGATTCAAAACCAAGAAGATTTTCATCAAAACCAAGAAAAGAAAGAGAAGAAATAAATATCAAGAAGCTTGGTATTAATGGTGAAGGTATTGGTTATATTAAGAAGAAGGTTATCTTTGTACAGAATGCTTTACCATTAGAAATGGTTGAAGTAGAAATCGATAAGAAGACACAGACTTATATGTTAGGTCATGTGACTGCATATAAGAAGCCTTCATCAGCAAGAAAGGATCCTGAATGTGATCAGTACAATCAGTGTATGGGATGTGCTTTAAAGCATATGAATTATGCTGATCAATTAGTTAATAAACGTGAATTATTAAAAGAAACACTTCATAAATATACAGATTTATCTGTAAAAGACTTGGATATCAAGCCTGTTGTAGGAATGAAAGAGCCAGAACATTATCGTCATATCGTTGCTTTCCCAATTACTTACTTCAGTGGAAAGTTATGTGTGGGCGTTTACCAGCGTGAAACAAAGTTCCTTACTTTAATGGATCATTGTCCTCTTCAGACACAGAAAATCAATTCTTTACTAGTAAAGATTGAAGATATTCTTAATGCAAATAACTGTCGTGATTATAATGATAAGTTCAAGAAGGGCTTAAGATTCTTAATTGTTAGACAGATTGGTGAAGAAATGCAGGTAGCATTTGTTACTGGACAGGATGGTATCAGCCAGACTGTAACTAAAGAAATCGCTGCATTGGATGAAGTGACTGCATTATATTATACAGTAAATACATCTCGTTATCAGGATTTCTATGAACAGGGATTCAAGAGAATCTATGGTCAGACACATGCACAGTATAAGGATTTCAAGATTTCAGTACGTTCTGATATGATCCTTAACCCAGAAATGGATGATGAAAAGACAAGACAGATTGCTTCTTTATTAGATAAGAAGGAAGAAGTATTGTCTATGGGTTGTGGTTCAGGAATTATGGAATTACAGCTTGAAAACAAAGTTGTCGCAATTGATGACAATAAGGTAAGCATCCATGATGCCACTGAAAACGCAAAGAGATTAGAATTAGACAATAAGTTATTTGTTGCAGGTCATGTCAATGATCAGGCAGCACATCATTTAAAGAATCATAGATATGATGCATTAATCATCAATGAAACTGTTGATGGTATGACTGAAGATTTATTGAAGTCTATTACTTTATCAGGTATTAAACATTTAATTATTGTATCTGATAACATGAGTACTCTCGCTAAAACATTACATCAGTTAGAAGAAATGTATGATGTGAATACTATTATCTCTTTAGATAAAGAACCTCATACACCTCGCTTAGAAATTATTGTAGATTTAAAGCGTAAGTAATATGGAAATTGTATTAAGTATTATTTGTATTGTACTATTGGTTGTTGTTATTTATCTTCTCTATACAACACAGATGAAACTTCATGAGAAGATGGTTCAGACAGAAGCGAATAGTTCATCTCTTGATAGACAATATAATTCTATTATTACGATGTTAAATGATGCGAGTACATCACTGGGTAGATCAGATACAAAAATAAATCAGATGATCAATGATATGCATGATATTAATGTAATTATGACCAATACAAAAAAGAGAGGGACATTTGGAGAATATCAGCTCTACCATATCCTATCTCTTTATTGTGGTGATAATTCACATATCTTTGAATCACAATATCATTTAAGTAATGGAAAAATAGGGGATGCAGCTTTACATTTGCCAGGTAATACTAAAGTACTCATTATTGATTCTAAGTTTCCTATGGAGAACTATTTGAAGATAGTAGATAATCCTAAGGATGTTAGTTATCACAATGAATTCAATAAGAATGTAAAGAAGCATATAGATGATATTTCTAGTAAATATATTACCGAGGAAACATTGGAAGAAGCAGTAATGTTTATTCCAAGTGAAGCCATCTATCTCTATTTATGTGATGAATGTGCTGATTTATATGATTATGCACATAATAAGAAGGTCTTAATGACATCTCCTTCTACACTTATGGGGGTTGTCTTTACACTTATTAATATTACTAAGGATTTTAATCGTTCTGAGAATATTAAAGAAATAGAACAACGTATTATTAAACTTAAAGAAGATACGAATCGTTTAGATGAACGTTATGACAGAGTCATGAAGAACTTAGGTACTCTTGAAAAGAGCCTTAAGGATCTCGCAATATCTAAAGATAAGATCAGTAAAACAATCAATCAAGCCTATGATGGTGCAATAGAAGAGGAGTAATCCTCTTCTTTTTTTACGTAAAAAAGGAGGGGAAATAAACCAATGGTATTAAGTTAAGCGAACAAATGCCAAAAACCTCTTTGATTTCAAAA
>OLVX01000649.1_pt1 | contig 33574 bp, 31 predicted proteins | sample 1673271 | NCBI WGS metagenome assembly OLVX01 (sample SAMEA3178939, study PRJEB25190) | human gut metagenome | biome: human gut; feature: human-associated habitat; material: faeces | place: Austria | collected 2013
CTTTGCTGGGCCATTGCCGTGCTGCACCGTCGCCTTTGCGCCTTTCCGGGTCAGTTCCACCACACCAAATCCATCACGCTCTACTTTTCCGCCAATGGATTCAAAGAATCGGACGATATTTTCAGCGTTTTCTTTGCTGGTAGCACCGTACTCAATTTCTTTTCCAGTGATTTCAGCCGCCGGTGTCATCTGTTCCAACCGGCCAAGATTACGGTTCAGCTGCTTTTCAAGGGTTTCCTCCCCATCTTGCAGCTGGAACCGTATACTGCGTCCTTCCGCCGCGCTCTCGGTTTTGAGAGCTGCGGCGTTTTCTTTTGCTGCCCGCAGGGTGTCCATGGCCTTTTCGGCGTGGTCGAAGTATTCGTCTTGCAAGGTCCGTCTCTGGGCCTCGGCCAGCCGCTTTGCCTTCAGGGCGGCGGCATTGCTGGGGTCGATGGTCAGCACTTCCTTGGCCCGGCTGATGATGTCGCTCAGCAGATTCTTCACCCGGTTCATCACCTTGTGGATGGAACCCCTCACGCCCGCATTTTTCTCGGCCTGTCCGCGCTGGAATTCCACCCAGCGCTTGAAGTCCGCTTCCGTCGCAAAGATCCCCCGCCACGCATCTGCCACCAGCTCTTCGGCTGCCTGTTCGTAGGTAAGCTTCTGGCTGGCGTACACGTCCATCTTGTCCCGGATCATCTCGTCTACACTCTCATATCCGTCCATCTGGGCAAGGTAGGTCAGGGCATGGTCCTGCAAGCTCTTTGCTCCCGCTTGGTCGAGGGAGTTATACCAGTGGTAGTCCTCGTGCAGCACGGTGCCGAAAATGTCGCTGACGCTGTCCCCGAAGAAAATACGGGCCGTCTCGCTGTCCACATAGGCCCGGACGTTCGGATTGTTTTGCAGCACGTTCTTCAGCACAGCGTCGGTGCCGGTGGCGGCGGCGTTCAGCTCGATGATCCGGCTGCCCATGTCGGTGCCGTCGTGATTCAGCGTCCCTTCATAGTAGACCCGCCCCTGTCCGCTCGTGCTCTGGTCGGTCAGGCTGCCGCCGTAGCCGCCCGCCTGTTCCTTGGTGTCTGCACCGTAGAGGTAGGCGGTATTCAGCGCGATCCGCCCGCCCTCGCCGCTGTCCAGAATATAATTGACGTTCAGGGCAGTATTGTCCATCACACCGGCCAGCCGCAACGCGTCGTCGAAGCTCTTCACCTCGTCCATCTGCGCCAGATGGTAGATCGTTGAAGCCGCGGCGGCATACCGATCAGCATCCACGTTGGCGGGCAGCTTCTGGCTGATGTCCTGCGCGGCCTTGGTCTTGCCGCTCTCCACGCCCCACTGTTCCAACTGTCGCTGTACCTCGCTCTGCCGGGCCGTCTGGCCGCTGGGTTCCCGCAGCCCGTAGGTCTCCCGCATCTGCCCGTTTCCCTCGTCCGCCGCGTCCAGCCCCGCCGGGTCAACCTTCCGGTCTACGTCCGCATACTCTCTTTCCTCTGTCGCGGAGCCATCGCTCTTCTGCATCGTCGGGCCCTGCTCACCCAGCACAGCCCCACCGTCCTGCCAAGGGCTCCCCTCATTAGGGGAGCTGTCACGCGAAGCGTGACTGAGAGGTTTGTCCACCGTTTCCCCGGCGTTTTCCACGCCCTTCTCGTTGACGCGGGCCGTTTCCGGTGCTATACTGGCTTCAGCACCGTGATCTTCAGCTAACGTTTCGGACGTATCCCTGAAGTCGGCAACGGCATCCATAGGGGACTGCGGCGTCGGTGCGGTCATAGCGGAAGGATCTGCGACTACGTTTCGGACGTTATCCTCAGGGTCGGCAACGGCATTCACGGGGGATCGCAGGACTTTCGCTATTTCTTTTTCGTCAACGCCATTCTTAGAAAGATATTCCGAAACAATAAAATTCTTATTTTTCTTTGTATCACAGACGGCTTCCACGACAATGTGGCTGCCGTCTATTTTTTTCTCAAAGAGCACGATCGGCGCATGTTTGCCGTTGCTCGTCATGTAACCATCTGCGCGGTCTTTTGCTAAGTACGCATTGTCAAAATTGTTCAGCACATAGGCCGCACGGGCCACGTCAGCGCTCTCCTTCATGGTAGCGTCGGCGCTGCCGTCGCCGCCCGCGTGGCGGTTGGTGATGTGCTTCACGCCGTTGTTGTCCAGCAGGGTGTAGTCACCTACTTTGTCAAGCCCCGTCAGCTCCATCATCGCGCTGCGCATCCGGTCGCCGGTCTTGCTCACAACAAAGGGTTCCAATTTCTTGCCCGCGCGCACATCGTCCACATACTTTGCCATTGCCGGGTCTACGCTGTTCTTGTATTCCTCAATGCTGGCATTCTGCGCCCCCGTATGTACCGCCGGGTCATCGTTCACCGCCGTCTGTCCCTCTAAGGCTCCCTCTCCGAGGGAGCTGTCACCGGAGGTGACTGAGGGAGTTTTCGCCCTCTCCGCCGCAGCCTTTTGTGCTGCCTGTGCACGCGCTTCCATGGCATTCTGCACTTTCTGCTCGGCCTTGGCCTTTACCACACGCACACCGGTGCCCGCTGCACCGCCCATCGCGCCGGATACGCCGCCAGAAAGGCCGCTCTCCAACGCCGAAAGGAAATTCTCCTGCGTGAGCATCTGCTTCGCCGCTTCTGTGTCGCCCATAGCTGCGTCAATAGCTTGGTCTGCATAGCTTTCCACGAAGGCTTGCATGGCGTTATCGATGCCGCCGGTCACCGCGTTCGCGATGGCAGGGTACTTCTGCGCAAAATCCGATTTTCCTGCCATGCCGCGCACCCATCCCGCGATCTGCCCGGCCACGGTATTTTTTGCGTAGTCCGAGCCCATAGTTTCTGCAAGGTCTGCCGCGCCCACCGAGTTGATAGCCCAGCCCGCGCCGAACTTCAGCGCCGCCTTTGCCATCGCCTTTTCGGGGCTTTCCCCCTTTGCGTCGCTGGCCGCCAAGCTGTCACCTGCGCCCTGTAAGCTCAGCACCGGCAGCACCAGAGCCGGGTTCACGGCACCCAGCGCGAGGTTCTCGCCCGCGCTCATGGCCGCGTTGTGCAAAAATCTCTCTTCCCCGCTTTCGCCCGCCTGTGCATCCGCCAGCCACTCTTCGCTTTTCTGGTGGGTGTCCCTGCCCCAGTTATAAACGGGGTTGTCCACCTTGCTGCTGGCTTTGCCCGCAGCGAGCCGTGCACGTGCGTCCTTGATCTCCTCTTCTGTCCACCCGGCGCTCACAAGGTCTTTGTCGGTGTACATCCCGTTGGTTCCGTCTACGCGCTGGATGGCACGCATCAGGGTGCGGGTGCGGTCGTCGTCCTTGATCTCGGTGCCCACCGCTTGCGGCAGAGCACCCGCCGCCATAGCCCCTGCACCGGCAATGCTGGCCGCAAGGCTTTTGGCACTGTTGCCCAGCCGCCGCCCGGCCCGGTAGGCCAGCGGCAGCGTCTCGTATTGCTGATTGATCGCGCGGGCCCGGTCGATGTCCGCCTGTGTCCAGTTGCTGTTCTTGATGAGGTCTGCGTCCGTGTAAGCGCCATGAGTCCCGTCGATGCGCTTCACCGCCTCAGAAAGGTTCCGGTTGTCGTCGGTGTCTTTCCAGCGGTTCACATCCTTGTAAATGTCCTTGGTGCCCATGTCCTGCTGGTTCAGCCAGTCCCTCCGGCTGTCCATCTCGTCCGCAAACCCCAGATTGTTGCCCGCCCGGTACTCGTCAAACGCCTTCGAGGTCAGGTCGATATTTGCCGCTTCCGTCTGCTTCTGTTCCCGCAATGCTGCCGCGCTGCCCTTTGCCCAGCCGCCCGCAGCCGTCGAAGTCTGTGTGGCCTTTGCGGGCGTGCTCGCCGCTGTCGTTTCCTGATTCTGGTGCCGGCCTTTTTCTTTCTGCGCCCGCAGCGCAGCCGCACTTCCTGCCTTCCATGCCATCCTACATCCTCCTTAAAATCCTGCGTTCAGCATTGCTTTGTCGATCACGTCGTCCGACGCGCCCATGTTCATCAGCCGGGTCGCGATCTCGTTGGCGTTCAGACCCTTCGCCTTCCAGCCCTTTGCGTAGCTCAGGGCGTTGCTGTAGGGCATTCCGGTGCTTGTGTTACTCGTCTGCCCACTCGTTGCCTTTTGCGTCGTGTGATTTCCGGTGTTCGAGAGCCGCAGCTTCGAGCTGGCCGGGGTATATGGTTCCACCGTCGGCGGGGCCGTAAGCGTCCCTGTGGTGCCGCTCACCGTCTCCGGTTCCAACCATCCCGCATCGGTCAGAACCTCCTTGTAATGGCTGTAGAGCGGATTCGTGTCCTTCATGCTGGAAAATTTGTTGGCCATGCTCGTGAGCTGGCTGGTGGTGTATCCGCTTGCTGTGCCGGAGCTGCCGCTTCTGCCCGAAGATCTTCTCCCGGAGCCCGAACTGCTGCCCGTCTTGGTGGCCGCCGCCTTGGCCGCAGCGGTGGAAAGCAGTCGGCTCGTCAGCGTGCCGTAATTGCCCGCTGCGCTGGCGTCCATGCCGTACATCTTCAGCAGGTTGGCCGCTGCTTCCTGATTTCCGCTTGCCACCAGAGAAGCCGCGGTGCTCAGCACACTCGCCTGATCGTCCCGCGTGATGGGTGCCCCAGTGTAATTCGCAAAGGCATCCGCGTTCAGGCCGTACCGGTTCAGCACGTCGCTGGCCGCGTCGCCCGCGCCCTGCGTGTACAGGTTGAATGCCTGTTGGTAGGCGCTCAGTGCGTCGCTCTGATCGGTGCGGTTCTTGTTGTACTCCCACTGTTCCCGCGCAAACTCATTTTCCCACTGCTGCTGCGTGTAGCCCATGTACCCGTCGTAGGCGCTCTTGGCCACATTGCCCACGGTTCGGATGCCGTTCCAGAGGTTGTTCCAGTAGTTGTCGTTCTCGTTCCGGGCCTGTGCGCTCTGGTTGGCTAAAAAATTCTGCCGGTTGTACCAGTTCGAAAGGTTCGAGCCGTATGCCGAGCGATCCAGCGCTTCGGTGTTTCCCATCCCGGAAAGGGCTTCCACCAGCCCGCTCTGCCGGTTCCGGTATTCACTCAGGGCCCGGCTGCGCAGGGCTGTCAGGGCGGCATCCACGTTCGCGGTGGCCGCGCCCTGTCCCTGTGCTGCCAAGCTGTCCGCCCAGCTGTTGCCGTACCCGCCGCTCAGCGCCGCCGCGTTGGCCCGCGTGTTGTCGGCGGCCGCCGCTGCCGTGTCGGCGGTCTGGTCGCGGTACTGCTGGTAAGCCTTCGCCAGCTCGCTCCCATCGTACCCGCTGCCGATCTGGCCGGTCAGTGCGTCCATAGCCTCCTTGTTCTGGCTCACATAGTCCGCCGGGCGGTTGGCATTCCATTCCTGTTCTTCCTGCTCCGCCTTGTTCTTCCGCTTCAACGTATCAAAAAGCATATCGTCACACTCCTTCCAAGCCACTCAGATCGGCACGCCCATCGCCCGCAGCACCCACGGCAGCGCCATCGCACCCACCTGTGCCACGTTCCCCCAGAACTTCGTCTTGTTGGCCGTGTTCTGCTGCTTCTCGCCCACCGCGTCGGCGTATTCGGCCTGTGCGTTGTTGAGCTGGCTATAGTAATTGTTCAGCTTCGTGTTATAGGCATCCTGCGCCAGCTGCTCCTGCTTCTGCAATGCTTCCAGCCGGGTGGTCAAGTCGTTCTTCTTCGAGGTGTACTCGTCGAAGGCTTGGCTGTACAGGTCATCCACCGCGTTGCTCAGCCCCGCCATGGTGCTCTGATAGGCCGTCTGCCCGTTGGTGCTGGCCCAGCTGTTGCCGTAGCCGCCGGTCTTGCCCGCCGCCTGTGCCGTGGCGTCCTCGCTGGCCAGCTCTGCGCCGCGGGTGTAGCGGTTCTTGTACTGCTGGTAGGCGTTGTCCTTCGTGTAGTCGTAGGAAAAGCCCTTTTTCGTCAGGTCGTTCAGTTCGCTCTGCGTGCTGCCGATCTGGCTGCCGTACTCGCTTTTGTACGCGCCCGGCATCTGGCTCTTCAGGCTGTTCAGGTTGCTCTGCGCCGCATTCACCCGGTTCGTCGTTGCGGTGTTGCTGGCCTTGCGGTTGTCTATGTAGTTCTTTCCCGCGTTGACCACGTCCTGCGTTATCCGTACAGCGCTCCATCCGGGAATCCAGTATTCCCACCATTGTCCACTTGCCATTTGTCTTGTCTCCTTTCATTTTCAACTGCTCCCCATCGGGGAGCTGTCTGCAACGCAGACTGAGAGGTTCCTCTAAGCAGAGCTCTACGGGTTGCGGCTGCAAGCAGCACCGCCGTCAGGCGGACTGCGCGCTGAGAGGGCAAGCCCGCTGCCCGCGCGCCGAGAGGTTTAATCCACCTTCAACCCCATTGCGGTGAGCTTGTCCCGCATGGTGTCGGAAAAATTCGTCTCGTCCAGATTCTGCATCATGTACAGCATCTGATCCCGGAGCTGCATCAGGTAGTTGTTGATGGCCCGCGCATCCTCCGGGTTCATGTCTTCGCTCAACTTCGGCAAGCTGATCTCGCCTAAGCGTGTAATATCCGCCATATCAGTTCCTCGGTTCTCCTCCGGCCACCCGGTTGCCCCGGCTGTCCGCCATGGTAAAGGCGACGCTCCGCACCGCGATCTGCCCCGTTCCGGTCAGCCGCAAGCGCATCGTGTCGTGCCGTGTTGGCCCAAAGGGCAGGTTGACCCGCGTGTATTTGTTCAGCACCGCTGCCTCGCCCAGCGTCTCCCACGCCCCGCCGTCGTAGCTGGCTTGCAGCTTCACCACGCTGTAGGACAGCGCATCCACCCGCAGCGTCACCCGGCTCACATATTTGTCCGCCGGGGTGTTCAGGCCGATGTCGCCGGTCACCGCGTCGAAGGCCACATTCTTTTCCAGCGCCGCTTTGGCCTCGTCGGTGTCCCGGTCGGCCTCGCGGTTCGGCTCTGTGGCCCAGAGGCTTGCGCCGTCCCATTGGTAGAGCTGCCGCCCCGTGGAGCACATAGCCCAGCCCTCGGCTTCGCTGTCCCCGGCCACGTCCTCCTCGTGCCAGAGCTGCCGTTCGGTGTCGTACACCAGCAGCCTCGTTTCGCCGGTGCTGGGCTGCCGCATGTGCAGATAGTACCGGGTATCCAGCACGCCGCCCACCGCACCGCGCACGTTCATCAGCCATGTGCTGTCCAGCACGCCGCTGATCTTCACGGGCAAGCTGCCGTCCCACGCCATCACGCCGTCGTTGCTCAGGTAGTACAGCACTTCCGCGATCACACACAGGCTGCGGCTTGCGTATTTTGCCACACCGCGGCACTGGACGCTCACCAGCCGGAAATCCGCCGGGCGGCTGCCGTAGAGCTTGTGCAGAGTGTTCTCTTTGAAAAATAAGGCGTAGCCCATGCAGGTGGCGGCGCCGGTGAATTCGCCGTCGCTGCCCACGGTCACAGCGTAGCTGTCCGCAGCCGTTCCCCGGTAGGAGAACCAGTTGGTCGGGTCGCCCAGCTTGCAGCCGTAGATCACATTCTCCCGGCTGGAGCAGCCCCATACCCGGTTGTCGCATTCGGTCAGGAAGTCGAGGTCTGGCACCCGCCGCTCCACCCGGAACAGTTCGGGACTGCCCTCCAAGCCGCTGCCCTTTCCGTCGATGCTCCGCCAGCTGAGACGATCTCCCTCCTTGGTCAGGGTCCCGTAGAAATAATCGCCACCGGGTTCCGCCTTTACCTGCACGAAGTCGTCTCCCTGTGCATACACTACGCGGTCCCCCGTCAGCTCCTTCCAGTACCCGTCTTCGTTGGCCCCGATGCCGCTGATCGTCACCGTGTCCCACACCGCAAAATCCTTTCCGATGCCCGTTGCCTCGATCTTGCAGTAGTTCAGCTCCACCGCCGACCAGCTCCCCAATGTCTCGTTGTACACTTCCAGCACGCTTTCGCTGCTGTAGGGTACTTGGCTGTTGATGACTTTCAAGAAGACCTGCCCGTCCGTGGGATTGTCCGGCTCTTTTGCGGCGTGCCCGGTGGCGGTGTAAGTCCGGCCCGCCGCATCGCAGGGCGTCAGGGTCACAGTGCCGGTGCTCTCCCACCCAGCGCCCAGCGGGGTCAGGCTGCCGGTCTTGGTGTCAAAAGCTGCTTTGTCCGGGAAGAGGATGATCTTCGTGCCCATGCCCACCATGATCTTCTCACTGTCGCTCACGGCGTTTTTCAGCACGATCTCTTCCTCTGCGGCCGGCGTGGCAAGCGTTTCCTCATGGTCGGCCTTGTATCGCAGCGTCGTCCCCTCGCACAGGAGCATTCCGTTCAGATGGTACATCCCGTTGCAGTGTTCCACTGCTTCCATCTTCCGCCGGGGCGTCCGGGTCTGTAACGCCGGATAGCCTCGGCTGGAAAAATTCTGCATCCGGGTAAATTCCGCCTCCGCACAGGCATAGCTCTCATTCAGCCCGCCGAAGGCCGTCAGGCTGCTCCGCCCGGTCGAAAGGCTGTATACGCTCGGAAGCGCCATTTCAATACCTCCATTTCGTGTCCATTTTCGGCAGGTAATGCTGGCGGCACCAGATGGCAAATTCCTCTTGGCAGTTGTTCGCCACCTGCATCTCGTTGGCATACCGGTCGGTCTCGCCGAGGGCAAGGTCCATCTGGGCGCTCAGGTAGTGCGGGTAGTAGTCATCGTAAGGCTGGGGCAGCATCAGCTCGGCATCCTGCCGCAGCATCTCCTCTTCCCGGTCGTACAGCACATCCGCGCCCACAGCGTCGAAGGCGTCGGTGTCGCTTTTCTCCACCACGCTTTTCCGCAGCCCCGCATCCGCTTGCCGCAGCCATAAGATCTTCAGCTCGCGGTCGAACCCGTTGTTGGCCCGCAGCTTGTCCGCCAGCTCAATTGCTTTTCCTACCGTCATTTATCTGGCCTCCAATAAAAAATTCCCCGGCACAGCGGTGCCGCCGGGCCGGGGTTCGATTTTGTGTGCGCTGAGAGGGCAAGGTCACTCCCCGCGTGCGATGATGGCTTCCATCCGCGCCGCGCTCTGGGCGTCCTGCTCCTCGCTGTGCTGGATCACTTCCGCCACCTCCGGCGGCACCTGTACGGTCACACCGCGCTTGATCTGGTAGTTCACGCCGTTCACGCTCACGAACAGGTCGCCCTTGTAGCGCCCGTTGTCGCTGAACAGCCGGATGCTCACCATTTCACCTTCACCGTTGTTTTCTTTCTTTGCTGCCATTTGCTGTTCTCCTATCTGCCCGTTCGGGCTCAAAACGCTCCCAATCGGGGAGCTGTCTGCAACGCAGACTGAGGGGTTCCTCTAAGCAGAGCTCCCACTTCGGGGGCACTGCAAGCAGCTCCGGCAACGCCGGACTGCGCGCTGAGAGGGCTCGTTTAGTTCGCCGATGCACTGGCCGAATAGGTCGAAACGCTCTCAATGCGGATCATGTACTGCTCCACCAGACGCTCTGCGGTCTGGGTGGCCTTCCAGCCCACGGATGCACGCTGGTTCAGCGGGTCGTCGCCGTAGCCCAGCTGCTTTACGATGTGTTCGAGGCCGCCGCCCTCGATCTCGGTGGTGCCGTAAGCGTGTGCGCCAAGGATCAGGGTAGCGAACACGGCCAGACCCTCCGGGCAGGTGGCGTCCTTCCAGATCTTCGCCTCGCTGGTCTCCACGAACCGCACGCCGTGCAGCTTGCCGATCTCGCCGTTGTAGATCTCATCCGGCTGGGCGTACTTGTGCACGTCGATCCAAGCCGGGTCGCTGCGCAGGTCGTAGGAGATGTAAGGATGGATGATGGCGATGTAGCTGCCATCAATGGGGTCGGCGTTCATGGCCTTGAGCTGGGTCGCCGCCTTCATGATGAGTTCGCTGGTCAGCTTGGCCGTCTTGTCCAGATTGGCGCGGCTCTTCACCTCGGCCTTTACGCCGTCGGCCACCTTGGGCGCGTAGATGACATTGGTGCCGCCCACAAGGATGTCGCGCACCACGCTGTCGATGGTGCGGCCCGCCTGAGAGGCAAGGATCTTGGTGGCCTGAACGATGTTGTTGTCGATGGCGGTCAGCTGCAGCGTGTCGGTGATGGGGGTCCAGCCGCCGTACTGCTTCACCTCTGCCGTCACGGTGGAGACGTTCAGGTTCTGGCCGTCAGGGGTCACGCCCTCGGTCAGAGGCGTGGTCGCCTTGGGCAGACTGTCGTACTTGCGGAACTCGATGGTCTTGCCGCCGTTGGCCGGGATGGGGTACTTGTCGCCGAACTGGTCGTGCACCAGTGCCGGTTCCGCCTGATCCAGCAGCCGCTTCTCGTAGTAGGTCTTCATCTCGGCGCTCATGCCGGATGCGGTCGTGGTGTTCTGCAACTGTGCGCTGGCCTGTGCGAACATCTGCAGATCCAGCTTCATGGTCTTGTCCTTCATGTTTTTCCTCCTGAAAATATTTTGTTTCTCTAAACAGCCTTGTGCAAAAGGCTTTCCTCTAAGCGGAGCTCTACGGGTTGCGGCTCCCAGCGTCTGCTTTGCTTCGCTTGCATCCTGCCGGCCGCTGCCCCAACAGCTCCTCCCTGCTTCCGCTGCTAGGCGGACGGAGCGGTGAGAGGGCAAGCCCGCTGCCCGCGGCTGAGAGGGCTACAACGTAATGATCTCCCCGCGCAGCACCCTTTTTTCCAGTGCCTCCCGGTCCTTACGGCTCATGTGTTCCACGTCGAGGTGGGTCTGCACCGCGCCGCCGGGGCGGGTGCCGTTCTCAGCCGGGCGGCTGGCCCGCTGCTGAACCCGGTTCAGCACGCCCTGTTCGGTCTGCTGGGCCGTTGCGGCAGTCTGCCGGGCCATCAGGCGGTCAAAGTATGCTGCCCGGTAGGCCGCTTCCATCGAGCAGCCCGCCCGCATCATCTTCTCCACCTCCGGGTTCGCCAGCACCTCTTCCCGGTCGAAATCCGGGTACTTGGCTTGCAGTGCTTCGGCCTCGGCGTCCCACCGGGCCTGAATCTGTGCGATCCGGGCCCGCTCGGCTGCGGCTTTCTGCATCTGCTGGGCCGCCTGTTGCTGGGCGGTCAGGCGCTTGTTCTGGGTCTCCAGCTTGTCCATCTCCCGCGCGGTCTTCACAGAGATGCCCTTTTCCATGGCAATTTTTTCGAAATACGCATCGTCCTTCACCACGCCGTTGCGGATGGCGTCCGTCAGGGCCGTAAGGTCGGTGGCGTCGGTGCCGTACTTCTCTGCGATGGCTTCCAGCAGCCCCCGCATCTCCGGGCTGGCTTCGAGGTTCTGCGCCGCGATCTGCACCGCGTTCTGCATCATCTCGTCGGCAAGATCCTTGTACTCGCCGCTCATCATCTGCCCGAACGCCTTCCGCCGCTCCGCCGGGCTGGGCTTCTTGGCCTCCTCGCCCGCTTCGCCTTCGCCGTTCTCGCTGCCGCTGCCCTCCGCCGCGGAGTCCGTCGCCTCCGGGTCAGCACCGCCTTCCGCTGCATTGTCCGCAGCCGGTGCAGCGTCCCCGGTAGAAGCAGCACCGCCATCTGCAAAGAGCTGCAACTCCAGTGCTTTGGTCTTTCTCTCGGTCGCATTGATATACCGCACGTTTTCTGGGTATTCTCGCTGCAACAGAACCAGCCCGTCCGTCACCAACTCAAACTTCGCGATATTGTTATTGCTCTTTTTGCACACAACCGAAAATCCTTTTCCGTCGTTGCCCATACAGGTCCCGACGCTGCACGCCAGCGTCTGCATCAGCACCGACACCGCTGCACAAACGATGTCCTTGCCCTTCTCGGCGTACCCTGCGTGCCCTTCCGCCCGCAGGATCATCTCGTCGCCGACCTCGTTGTAAGTTACCTGAATCATTCATTGCCTCCTGTAAAAATTCCTCTAAGCAGAGCTCCCATCTTCGTGGGAGCTCCGCGACGCGCCGCCCTTGGCGGACGGAGCGGTGAGAGGGTTATTTATTCGGGTTATTCACGTTCATGGCCCGCTTCGCCGCCTGTGTGGCAAGGCTGTTGCCGCCGCTGCCCACCTGTGCTCCAAGTCCGTTGGTGGCGCTCAGCCCCTCGCTGGTCCCGCCGCTGCCTCCGCCGGATGCCCCGGCAGCCTGTGCGGCCGCTCCTGCTGCTGCGCTCATGTTGGAGCCGGTCATCTGATCCAGCAGCCCGGCCATCTTCTGCACCTGCTCCATGGCCTGTTGCAGCTGCTGGTAGAGGGTGCCGTTCTGCTGCACCCGCTCCCGCACCTTCTCGATGCCCTCAAAGTCCATCATGTCCAGCGCCGCCAGTGCGGCGTCCGCGTTGGCCGGAGCGAAGAACCCCAGCTGGTAGCATTCCTTTGCCGTCTCGTTCTGGGAGAGGCGGTTGAAGGTGCTCTTCTTCGCCGCGCTCACCGTGATGTCGAACACCGGCTCGTGGGCCCCCAGCTCCACGCCGCCCACCATGCCAACCGGCTGGGGCCGCAGCGCTTGGCCGGAAAAGGGCACGAACTCCGTCTGGCCCGTCGGCCCCGTGATGCGGTACACCCGCTCTTCGTCGTAGAACTGCCGCATCAGCTCGATGATGAGGTAGCATTCTTTCGCGAATGCCCGGTAGGCGCTCTTCAGCATATCGCGGGAGAGCTTCGAACCCGCCTCCTGTAAAGCCGCAATGGCCGAAGCCGCCGTCAGGCCGCTGGTGGTGCCGCCCTGCGAGACGTCCCGGTTGCCGCTGATCTCCTTCAGCTCGCTCACCCGCGCGTCCCGGTAGCTGATGCAGTTTCCCTGTAAGCCCGCCGTCTGCAAGGGGCTCAGGATGCCGTCCCGGATGCCCCCGGCCACGTGCACGATGTCCTTGGACCAGTCCGCCAGTTCCTCTTCGTTCACCCCCGCCGCGTCGCTCAACAGGAAGCGGGGCTTCGCCGCCAGCTTGATGTTCTCGTCCATGGCGTGATTCATCTCGTCGATGGCGGTCTGGGTGTCCTTCATCACGTCGATGTACCCAAAGCCCGCCGGGCTGTCTTCTTCCATGAACAACGGGTCGAACACAAAGGGGTACTGGCCGTGATCGTAGAACCCCCGGTCGGCATACTGCGGGTCGTTCTCGCTGGCGTAGAGGACGACCCCGTTGCAGAACTTGCAGTAATGAAGTAGCGGTTGCCCCTCCGGGCGAGCCTTTTTGTAGTACCAATCCACCACCACGCTCTTGTCGGCGGTGGAGATGTTTTCGTCGTGGATGTACTTGGCCACTTCCAGCGTGCTCCCGGTGTGGCCGTCCATCTGGGGCCACTTGGCCTTCAACTGGTCGTTGTCTTCCAGACTCAGGCTGAACAGGTTCGGCGATTCCTGAATGTCCATCACCCCCGGCTCCCAGTACAACATCAGGATGTCCATGCTCTTGATGGCGATATCTCCGATGCCTCTGCGCTTCGTCGGGTCCCAGAAGATGCCCTTCACGCCGGTGCCCTGCTTGAGCTTGCGCCACCATGTGTCGCTGTATGCCTGTTCGTAGTCCGCCTGTTCCAGCACCACCGGCAGCACCTTCGAGAGGACCTTCGCCGTCTTCTCGTCGTCCGCCGCTCTGGGCAGCACGTTGGGTTCCGGGTAGTTGTCCATGGCGTCGGCGTGCTTGTTGGCAATGGAGTTGAACAGCCACCCGCTCGCCGGAGTTGGCTTGTCCTCCATCATCTTGTTCTTGTAATTCTTCCAGTGCCGCATCCGAAACCACAGCTCGTTGTCCACGATCCGGGTGTCCAGCGCGGCCTTGCCGCTCTTGTACTGCTGCAAAAGCTGCGCCGCCTTCGCCACCTCTTCGGTGCCGATGACGTCTTCGGCAGCCAGAATCACTTCGTCTTCCATTGGTTCTCCCTTCTCCCAAATGCTCCCCATCGGGGAGCTGTCTGCAACGCAGACTGAGGGGCTTCCTCTAAGCAGAGCTCCCACTTTGGGGGAGCTGCAAGCAGCGCCGCCGTCAGGCGGACTGCGCGCTGAGAGGGCCAGCTCCCTACACCCGATAGAACTTCGTCCGTCTCCCATCCAGTTCCAGCGGATCGTCCCGCAGCAGCGGAGCTTCCATATGCTGCCGGGGGCTGATGGGGTTCTCCATCAGCACATACCGGCACTCGTCGTAGATGTGGTCTTCCTGCGTCGTGTCGATGTCCTCCACCCGGCTCTCGTCGTAGACCAGATTCGGGATGGTGCGGATGAAGTGCTTGCAGGTGTCGAAGACCTGAAACATCGGCTTGCCTTCTTCGTCGAAGGCCAGCCGGTAGTGGAACTGCATCTTGCCCGCCAGCCTCGTGTGGTCGCCGGGCATCCAGTGCAAAAAATTCGGGCTTTTCTCCTGCATGGCCGCAATGCTTTCGCCCCGGCTCTCGTCGAAGATGGCCGGGTCTGCCACTCCGGTAATGACCCTCCCCCGCAGCATCGGGTCGTTCTCCTCCGCCTCCCGGATCATCCGGGCCTGTTCCACCGGGTTCACCTTCGTTCCCTCGTTGGGGGTCCCGGTGCAGCCGTACAGTTCCTTGATCCGGTAGAGCCGCCCTTCCTCGTCTGCCGCGTACCACCCCACCGAGAACGGCTTCGCATAGCCGAAGTCGTACCCGCGCCAGATGCGCCAGTGGGCCGGGATGCGGAACGGATGGATCACGTGGGTGTACCGCTGGTCGTCGTAGTGTTCCGGGTCGTTCCGCCATTCGGTGAACACCTGCCCCGTGAAACTGTTCCAGTCGCCGTACAGCAGCGCTTTCTTTTCCGCCTCCGGCAGCGCGGCCAGATTGCCGAGGTAGCCGGGGTTGTTGGCCAGCAGCGCCTTGTTGTCGAATACCGTGGAGGGGATGAAGATGCGGGTGCGCCGCTGCTCGATCTCCCCGCCCTCCGGCGTCTTGACCTTCACGTACTGCACCATCCGGGTGCCGGGCGGGGCCGGGGTGATGAACCTTGCCTTCACCCAGCCGTGTCCCACGCCGCCGGGGTTGGCCGTGGCGCGGGTGTAGACCCGCGTGCCGGGGCCGTTGGGGCGGTTGCGGCTCATGAGGTAGCTGTACTCCGCCCACGTGAAATGGGTCAGCTCGTCGAATCCGATGAAATCGTACTGCTGGCCTTGGTAGTTGTACTTGTCCTTTTCGTGGTTCAGGCTGCCGAAATAGATCTTCGCCCCGCTGGGGAAGTTCCAGCAGTGGTTCGAGCCGTTGTACCGCGCTTTCGGGAAGCAGGGCTTGTAATACTGCATGGTCTTGTCGATCAGCTCCCGCAGCTGGGGGAAGGTCTTGCGCAGGATCAGCCCGCGATAGTGGGGGATGTCCACCTGCCGCAGCGCCTCGATCACCAGTGCGTCGCTCTTGCCGCCGCCCGCAGCCCCGCCGTACAGCGCTTCGTCCTCGGTGCGGGCCATAAATGCCAGCTGCCTCGGCTGCGGCTTCCAGATCACTTTCCTGCCTTCCGTCTCACTCACCTGCTTCCCAATGCGCTCCCCATCGGGGGCCCTATTCCACCTCGACCTCCGCCTCGTCCCCGGTTCCTTCGGCTCCGATGCAGATCATCGGCGGGGCCGCTTCGGTCTCGTCGGCCGCTTTGGCCGTCGGGGTCAGCGCCGCCGCCTTTTCGGCCACATCCATCAGTACCCGCGCCACGTTGGCAGCGTTCTTGTCGTCCATGGTCAGGCCGTCGTAGTGCTCCCGCAGTGCTTCGAGCTGCCGCCGGTCGTTGTCCAAGAGCTTCCGGTCGTAGCTGCCGGGGCTGTTGTAGACCACAAGCCCCACCTCGGCGGCGTCGGCCAGAGCTTCCTGTTCGGTCTTGAGCAAGGCTCCCACCTCGGCGTCTCCTGCCCGCACGCCCTCTTCCAGCCGCTTGTCCAGCTTCGCCCGAATTTCTGCCGCCCGCTGGCTCTCCGCCACCCGGCCTTGCAGATAGGCCACCTGTTCCTTGGCCCCGATGGACGCCCGTACCGCGATTTCCCGCGCCGCCGCCTGTCTCGCCTCGGCAAAGGCGTCGCTCTTGGCTGCTTCTTCGGCCAGCCATGAGCGGATGGTGGATTCCGGCACCTTGTACCGCCGCGCCACCGCGCAGACGTTGTTCGACGCCACCATCGCCATCACCACTTCGGCCCGCAGCTTCGGCGGGTACTTCCGCCCCCGCTGGCTGCCCTGCACCGTGTTCTTGCAATACGCCCGCTTTTTCGTCATATACCCACCTTCCCTCTGTCGCGGAGCCCAACCGTTCCCGATCGGTCGAACCCCATTCACCCAGCACAGCCAAAACCGACCTGCCAAGGGCTCCCCTACTAGGGGAGCTGGCGGCGCTTTGCGCCGACTGAGAGGTTTTTCTTCTGTCTATCAGCCTACCACAACACGGCAAACAAAAATACTTGAAACATTTCGGCTATAGCAGCCCCCGCCTCGCCGCTTCCACCGCCACCGTCGATAGCACTTCCAGCTCCTTGCGGTAGTATGTGCTACGGCTCACATACAGCGCGGGCACCACCTCGTCCTCCGTCTTGCCTTCCAGATACCGCAGCCTCAGCAGCTGGGCGCACAAGGGTTCCACGGCCTCGTAGTGCCGCAGCACCCCTTCGATCACCTCGGCCCACGCAGCACGAACAGGCCCCTCGGCATACTGCCGCAGAGCCTTTCGTGTGGCCTTTTTCTGTTCTTTCGTCACGGCACCGCCCCCCTTTAGGCGCGTGTTTCAACGCAAAATACCAGTATCGGTTCTGTCAGGTGCGAGGTTTCGCAGATGCAGCTGCAGCGTGCACCCGCCGCAGGATCACGTAACATTGCGGTTCGTTCCGCTCCCAGCCGTCCGGCCGTTCGCGGCCCGGCGATTCGTGCAGCTCTCCCGGCTCCAACACCACGCACTTCTGCAATTCCCAGCCGGGGAACCGCTGGCCCCACCAATAGGCATCGTTTGCCATCTCTCCGCACGCGGTCCGCAGCTGCTTCCGGCTCCACCGGGTGTCGTTGGGGGGCTGTTCCGCCGGGCGGCGCAGGGTGCTGGTCTCCACCCAGATCCGTTCTTTGTGCCCGTACAGGTAGCCCAGCGTTCCGTTCCCGCCGTCCTTGCCCAACAGCTTGCCCATGTCCATTCTGTCAACGTTCATGGTGCCCAGCGGCTCAAACTCGTTGGTTCCGGGAATTCGCCGCCGCCACAGGTCTTCCAGCATCTCCCGCCATTCCCGGCGCTCGGCGTCTCCCATGCCCCAGCACTCAGCAAAGCCGTGCATGTGCAGCCGTCCGGCCTCGCCCTTCCGTACAGCCACCAGCATCAGGCGGATGTGCTTCTTCTCCACGCCGAACCTCTTGCACGTCGCCGCGATCACCCGCCTCCGGTAGTTCCTCACGTCCCGCAGACACTCTTCCATGTCCTCCGGCAGGTAGGGGTCATCGTAGGTGCCGGTCAGGAAGAATCCCCGCTTGTCGAAATTCGCCAGCGCCACCCGCTGCCGGTTCCGCAGGGAAGCCATTTTGTTCTTGGCTTTTTGCCCCTCGGTGGACTCCTTGCTCTTCTTCCGCCGGGTGCTGTGCTCGGTCGGCGTGATGGAGTAGACGCCCACAGCCATGTACTCATCCCCGCAGAGTATCTTTTTCTCGCGGATGTAGTTGCATCTCATCCCGCTGCCCTCCTGCTGGCCCTTCACTTCCGGTGTTCTTTCTCTTCTGACGGTCCCCACCGTCACAGAAATAACGGGTATACAAGCTCCCTAAAGGGGCCTTGCTCCCCTTCTTTTTTATAAGGTGTCAGTTTATGAAAAGTAACGGATACGGTGGACCCTTTCCTGTCCATCGTATCCGTTGCCCTTCATTGAAACACAGGCCCGTTAAGGTCTCCCCGGTTTGCCCTTTGCCGCCCAGCCGCCATAGCTCAGCTCCGGCTTTCCCTGCTTCCGGGCCTTGCGGTTGTAGAGGCACAGGTCGTGCACGTCGAGCTGTAACGGCGTCGGATTTGGAATCTTGCACGGCTTGCATAGTTCCGGCTTTTCTTCCGGTCTCCTGTTCGGACCCCGCCGCTTATACGGTTTCACCGGGCACGGTCGCACCTCCCACCACCGAATCATTTTGCCGACGCCAAACCTCTCGCTCTTGCCGCCCCGCCGGTAAACATCGCGCACCGTGCTCTCCCCGCCGAAAACGCCCTGCTCTGCCAGTTCTTTCGCGGTGCCCTCACCCAACAGCTTTTCAGCCATGTCCCAGACCCTGTAAATGTACACCCGCCGCTGGTGACAGTCGTCGCCGTTGCCCCTTTGGGGGAGCTGCGCGCTGAGAGGGCCGACCTCCACCCTCTCCATCCGCCAGCGCCGGGGCTTGTCGGTCTTCCGGTTGCTCAGGTAGCAGGTGGAAACGCTCCCGGCGTCCTTGAAAATGCCCTTCCCGGCCAGCTGCGCCGCCGTCCCCTTTGCCACATACTCCCCCGTCTTCGCGTCGTAGACGGTGTAAATGTACTTGCTCACGCCCATCTCAACCCCTCCTCCGGTAGGCCCCGGTGTCCATCTGTTCCTTCGCCGCCTCGATCTTCCGGCGCACCTCGTCGCCGGAAAGCGGCAGCGCCGCCCCGCCCTGCTTTCCGGCCCGCCGTCCGGCGGCCATCATCACGGCCCGCTTCAGAAACTCGTCTTCCTGCGCCTGATAGCTCCGGCTCAGAGTCTGCACGGTCTTCTCGTCGTCGATGTTCTCCACCACGATCTCCTCGGTCTGCAACGCCTCGCACGCGCAGCGCCGCAGCTTTTCCATGGCCACCTCGATGCCGTCGGCCTTGCCCCACTCGTTGAGCTGCTCATAGTTGTGCCGCATTTCCCGGTACAGCCGATTCAATCGCTCCGCCCCGAAGCCCAGCTCCTGCACACAGGCCAGCGCCATCAACTGCCACGCCATCGTGGCTGCCCGGTCGCCCACCATTTTGAGCTGCCGCTCCCGCCGGGTGCGCGGGGTACGCATCGCCGGGACCCGGAACTCCACCGGCACGCCCTCCGGCAGCGCCTCCGCCCGAAGCTGCCGGGCCTTTTCGGTCTGGGGCATTCCGTTGCGATCCGGCACCATCACCACGGCCAGACTCTCGTTGCCCAGCTGCTCCTGCCGCCGGGTGATCCGATCCAGCCGCACACGCCCCAGCCCCCACAGCTCGTGTAGGGCGATCTGCCCGCACCAGCACGTCAGTTGCACCACACTGTCCTGCGTCAGGTCGATCTCTGTCGCAAGATTCATTTTCTTTTTCATCCGACATTCTCCGTTCTACAAATTTTTCGCAGCTTCGGTTCCGTCCGGCACAGACCAGACATTCCGGCTGCGTGATCTCAAACACATGGGCACACTGAGTCCCATCCATTCCGTGTCACCCTTGTAATTCCTTAACGCGCTTGTAAAAATAGGCGTTCAATTTAAGCCATTCTTCCATCGGTACGTTTTCCCGATCCAGCGCTGCCGCGCTCAGCACCTTGTAAGCACGGCTGTTCTTGATGTCCCGCTCGTGCCAGTCCATCGCTTTCAGTTCTTCATCGAGCTTTGCTTTGTATTGTTCCAGCGTCATTTTCCAAGTTCCTCCACGTGGTAGGCCCGGAATTCGTTAAACTCCGTGTAGTACTGCCGGGCCGTGTGCAGGGCCTTTTCCTTGGCTTCCTTCGCACTGTCCGTCTGCACCACATACGCGATGCACTCCACCATCTTCGCGCTCCGGCACTCAATGTGTACCCGGTACTTCATGCTGCTCTGCCTCCTCTTCCTCCGGGTACAGTGCAAATACCTGCCCTTGGATTCGGCCCAGCATCTTCAGCACCCCGTCCAGCGCTGCCTTTTTGATGTCCGGCTCCATCCGTTCCAGCATGGGGACCATGCGCTCCCACTCGCTTTCCATCCGGTCTTTGGATTGAAACACCCACGCCGCGTCGTTTTCCTGCATCCTTTCCAGCTTTTGCCGCAGCTCCCCGGTCATGTCGGCGGCAATGGCATAGGCTTGCTGGTGGGCACGCTTGTCCATCTCTTCTTCGTCCACCACGGCGGTGATGGGCTGGCTTTTCAGGGCGGCATTTTCCTTTTGCAGGGTTTTGATGCGCTCGCACTGGGACGCTTCGTTCATCTTGGCCACAGAATAGCACTCCTTCGCTGCGCGAAGGTCTTTCCTTGCAGCCTCCAGCTCTTTATTTTTCTGCTGGTTCGCCTCTGCAAGGTTATTTACATCTGCCAAGGCTGCTTTGTAGCGGCTCTCTGCCGTTTCGGCCCGCTGCTTGGCCTCCTCGTGCATCTTCCAGACCTCTTCCTCCCGCGCCTCGGCGGCGGCACCCCGCTCCTTCTCAGCCTTCAGCTGGGCCAAAAGTTCCTGATACTCCTTATGCGTCGTGATATCCCCCGAAAGTACCTGATCGACCGCCTCCGGCTCCGCGCTGGGGGCGCAGATGGCTTGCAGCAGACTCTTTCCGATCTGGCCGTCCTGCACAAGTTCGGCCAATTTGGCCGAACCCATCACGTTGCTCCCAACCTCCACCATCCGGGTCGCGCTGCGGATGCTCAGCCCGACCGACTGGCACCACTGTGCCCAACGCCCGCTGTACCGGTCGGCCAGCGCCGCATGGACATTCATCACATTCACGCACGCTTGTCCGTACTCCTGCACGCTCCGGTTCATGTGCAACGTGAATTCCTCTGTGTTGGCCCGAATCACGGTGCACATGTTGGCGGGCAGAACAGTGTAGTCAAACGCCGGGGTCATGGTCTCCGGGATGGTTGTTACATTTTCCCCGTTCACTTTTCACCCCGCCCTTCTCTTTCCTTGCAGCCGCCGGGGTGGTCGGAGTTGCCATGGCAAAGGCAGTCATCGCAGCAGGGGCGGCCATAGTCACAGCAGCCGCCGTAGTCAGGGCACTGGGTGGCAGGTGCAGACATCGGATTCTTGATTTTGAGGACGGGACGAACACCAAGGGCAAGACTTCCGTTGGATTTTGCCTCATTTCCATGGCTGTTGACGCCCATGAAAGAGTCCACCGTTTTCCTCTTCGGTTTCTTGAGCCAGTACCACATCAATCCACTGTTCAACCCCTGAGACGCCATTCGGTTTTTCCGCCGCTTCATGGGTTCCCACTGCGTCACGTCTTCAGACTCTTCATCTCCGTATGGGTTTTTTCCGAAGATTTCCTTCTCCGTCGGCAGACGCAGGAGATCCCCATTTTCAAAAGGCAGCATCTGCTCCCTGATCTCCTGCGGGAAGCGGTCAAGGATTTCACCGTTCAGTTTCTTCCGCAAATAAGAGGCATCCCAGCCGCCCGCATTGGTGTTTTTCCTGTTCATTCTGCACTCTTTTTCCAGACAGTCCGAAGAACAGAAGATCATGCCCTCGTCCTCTTCCTTCACGGCCAGCATCTCCACCTTCTCGCCATCGGACAGCTCAAAGTGGATGATGTCGCCCACACGGAACTGCTGGACATCAACTTCCTCGGTTCTCTTCACCTTCATGCTTCTTCACCCCGCCTTTCTTCCGCTGCGGCGGCCCGCTGTCACGGTGCCGGTGGGTGCTTTGTGTACCTTCTGGCCCTCGTCCGGCTGCTGCTCGGCCACAAGGCCCTTCGCGGCCAGCCCAAGGGCCACGCTGCCCAGTACCAGCGCTGCGGCCAGCCAGCCAAACATCACCAAGCCCTCGCTGTGCTCAATGCCGGACGCGCACACCAGCATGCCCACCCCCAGCAGGATGGAACCCATGTAGTAGGCATTCGCCTTCAACTTCTTTTTCATTTGCAATTTCTCCTGTTCTGTGGTAAATTTGTGGTGATAGGTCGTCACATCTATCACCTTGCAGGGCTCGTCGGTGCTGTCACACCGCCGGGCTCTCTTTTTTGTTGTACCAGTTCACAGCCGCCCCACCTTCTGCCGGAAAAAGCTGTCCAGCCACGCATAAAATCCCGCCCGGCTGATCAGAAACTCATCCTGCTTCATCGGGATCGGCACACACCAATCAAACCGATTTGCCATGCACATGGCCTTAAACTTCGGCGGGCTCATCTGGATCGGTTCAAACCCGTCCGGCACCACATGGAACGCCTCGCAGCACTCCATCGGGCTCATGGTCAACTTCTCTGCCATCCTTTTCACCTCCTTCCTCGTATGTTACGGTAAACACCCTGTCCTGTCTGCCATTGTGCAATGCCATCCTCTGCGCCCGCCTCATGCGGGCTTTTTTCTTGTTGCCCATCTCTTGCTCCCTCCTTTCATGCGCTCTTTTCCTTCAGCTCCATCCGGTTATGCTATAATAGCCCCGGAAGGAGGTGAGCTTTATGTCCTATATCATTGATTTTTACATCAGTTGCCCGATGTGTCTCCCTGAAACTTCTCCTAGGCTCCACGCCGAAATACAGATGGTGCAGGGCCCCGGCCAAACACCGGCATTTTCCTATCCGAGCGGTTGCCCCCGCTTCGATGGCTGCCAAGCTTGTGTTGACTGCTACCGGGAGATTTTCCGCCGGTTTCAATCTGGCGAGATCAATTTTTATAAAGACCCTCGTGCAGTGAATACCGTTATGCGTGCTACGATTCCGAAGCTGATTCGGCCAATACTCGCTTCAATGCCGCCTGAGTCTGTTTAGCCAGCATCTTCCGGTAGGCCCGATCTTCCCGCTGCCACGGGTTGTTCATTGAACCATACCAGAAATTTAATGCGGAGCATAATTCATCCAGCGCAGCACACAATGAGTCTGTCTCACAAAATACAGTCGTGTAGTCCCTGCCAGCCTTTTCCACAGGCTCGCAGGGCTTTTTCATGTCTTCAGCCATCTCTCGCACCCTCCTTTCATGCGCTCTTCTCCAACAAGGGTATTTTTAAATCGCAAAAATGCGAGTTTCAAAACAAAAAAATATCTTTGCATTCACTTGCCGATAATTGCAGAACATCCGCAATCTCATGTACTTCTCCAACGGTGAATTTCATACCATCGGAAGCCAATTTTCGAGAGATAGTGCTAGAGTCTACGCCGATTTTCTTTGCAAGTTCCTGCTGAGTCATGCAGCGTTCTTTCAGCTTTCCCCGAAGCAGATTCATGTCTGTTGACATTCTTTTCACCTCCTCGAACGCTCGCATTTTTGCGAGTTTCTGGAAATAGAATAGCATCTCGACGAATAAAAGTCAATATGGTTCTTGCATTCTTGCAAAGATTTTTTTCGATTTTGCGATTTCCTATTGCAATTTTGCGATTTTTAGGCTATTCTCTTAAAAAAGGGGGTGATCCTATGACCACCGGTGAAAGGCTAAAACTCCGCAGAAAAGAAATAGGTTTTTCGGCCGAAAAAGTCGCGGAACAGCTCGGCGTTTCTCCTGCTACTATTTACAGGTATGAAAAAGGCGATATTGAAAAAGTTCCTGTTGACAGCCTTGCGGAGCTTGCCAAAATTTTGCAGACCACACCAGCATACTTAATGGGTTGGGAATCACAGTCCGAGTGGAAAGACAATAATGCTCTTCTTGCAGAAATTCATAAATCGGAAGAGAAGGAGCAGACTCGTATCGCAGAAATGGTTCGAGATTTCAAGAAGCTGAACGAAGAGGGACAGGCAAAAGCAATGGAGCGGGTGCATGAGTTGACGGAGATTCCACGCTATCAAAATATTTATGCGATTGCTTTTGACGAATACAAATCAAGACCAGAAAAATAATGTTCCGTAGTATAAGGAGGAAATCATGTCCAGTTCATCTTATCTGGGCCATGGTGCAAAATACTGGGCCGAAAAATATTTTGAGCAGCAGACACAGACCCGAATGCCCGATGATTCCAGTGTCCTTGAGTGGAAGCACAAGTGTCTGAACCTTGAAAAAAGCTGTTCGCTTTATCAATCCAAGATTGCGGACCTTCGTGCGGAAATAGAAGACTTGCATGAAAAAAGCGTTTTCAAATCGGACGATCAATCAGTAGACCCCCAAAAAGATATCCTCTCTGATAATAAAAAGTCGTTGAGCGATTTTGAGGACTCATACAATGTTACCTTCAAAAAACTAGAATGTGCGGAAGAAGAAATTACAACTCTTCAAAATAACTTAAAATCTGCAAATGACAAATTAGAATTTTACCTTCATGACAAATACAAATCGTTGGCAAAATACCTTTTATTACTTTCCATTTTTACTCTAGTGGCATTTTTTCTTGGCAGACTTTCCACGGATCCATCTTCAGCTTTATATACATACCTTGCATCTTGTCTTGTTTTTCTTATTTCTGGCGGGGCAATCTCTTATGCGTTCTGTTCCTCTAAGTATGCTGATTCCAGAAAAGAGCAAAAAGATTCTTATGACGAACACATAAAAAGGCAGAAGGAAACTTTTACAAAAGATCTGACTGCCATTGTTGATGGCCTTGACCTTCTTTCCCTGAGCAATGCACCAGAATCCAGCTATTTGGATCAAAAAGGTCTTCCGCATATTATAATTGACGGCGAAGATGTCTGTATGGTTATGTACACCACTACCGGAGAAGTTTTTCATCGTGCAAAAAAGCCGTGCATCAAATACCTGCAAACAACAAACCTCGCATACTTGGTTCCCTGTAGTGCGTGCGCGCGGTGCTGCCCAATCGTTCCCGATTTATCTTGGTATGGTCGTTGCCTTTCAAATGCAGAAATTCTTCAGCGTTATGGCATATCCATCCATGTTCCTCTTTCATCAGATGAAGCTATTCATCGTCAGCAAACAAGCTCTACGCGTTACGTGTCTTTTGGCACAACAGATGTCACCTTCAAAAAGACGGCCTTGGATGGTATGATCAGATCTCAAATAACAAATTCTCCTGACAAAGCAAACAACCCCGTTGGTGTCCCTCAACACCAACGGGGTCGCTCCCTTGCAATTTGACCGTATCTTGCTCAATAAGGAGGTACAGCCCGGAGTCTGGCGGCCCCGGCTGCTTTTTCAGTATAGCACACCTTCCCACATCTGACCCAAAAGAACAGAAAATCCCGGCAGATGTCGGAAGTCTGCCGGGAAGTTCTGCGTAGTCGATACCAATGAGAAATCAGAATGTCGGAAACTAAAAAGGAGAATTCTTATCATGGGTGCGTATCTGACAAGGTCATTATACCACATCAGCTCGCGCCTGACCCAAAGGAGCTGAAATTTTTATGGCAAGCCTCCGAACGGAGTGTGATGTCGTGGATTGCATCCGCTGCAGCCGTCCCCTGCCGGAAGGTGCCCTGTTCTGTCCGTGGTGCGGCAAGCGCCAGACCGCCGTAGCACCCCCGCCGCAGCGCAAACGGCGCCGTCGGCCAAAGGGCAGCGGCACTGTCTATCTGAAAAAGGATCATCTCCGCGCAAATCCATGGGTCGCCAAGACCGGACGCGGCGAGATCCTTGGCAGCTACGCCAGTTCCACCGAGGCCACGCTTGCGCTGGACGATTATAACGCCAGACACACCAGCGCCGCCCGGCTACGCTATACCTTTGCTGATGTTTACGCAAAGTGGAAGGATGTCCACTTTCAGGATGTCGGCCCCAAAGGGCAGTACAGCTACGAGCAAGCCTACGCCAAAGCTGCGTCTCTGTATGATCGAGAGATGCGCCAGCTCAAGACCGAGGACTACCAGCAGGTCATCACCACTCTGGCCGAAAACGGTCTTTCCCGCAGCAGCTGTGAAAAGCAGCGGCAGCTGTTCAGCCAGCTGTGCAAGTGGGCCATGCAGAACGATATCATTTCCATCAATTACGCCGAGGGTCTGCGTTTGCCCTCTGCCTCTCCCAAAAAAGAGCGCACCCTCACCCGCGCCGAGATCCAGCGCATCCAGACTGTCGCCGACGATCCCGCCCCGGCCAACCGTCTGCGGCTCACCGCTCAGATCGCGCTGGTGCTGGTGTACACCGGCATGCGTATTGATGAGCTGCTCTCCATGCGCCGGGACGACGTGCATCTGGATCAGGGCTATCTTGTCGGCGGCGAAAAGACCGAAGCTGGCCGCCAGCGCATCATCCCCATCCTCGCCCCGATCCGGCACATTTTGGCCGGGTGGATGCTGGACAGCATCGGCAGCGTCTACCTGCTCCCCACTTCCGCCGGGCGTAAAAAAGATATCAACGCCGTGGAGCATTCCTTCCGCCGCCTGATGGAACTGTGCGGCATCAATACCAAGGACACCCCCAAAGAGCAGCGCGTTACGCCGCACTCTCTCCGCCGCACAGCTGCCACGCGCCTCGTGGAAGGCAAGGCCGACCCCACCGCTGTGCAGGCCATTCTTGGCCACGCCGACTTCACCACCACGGCAAATTATTACACGGTACACGATGCAGCCTATCTCGCCGAGGAAATGCAGAAGTTCAAAATATAGGCTCCCACTAAGCTCCCCAATGCACATTTTTTGTCGTTATTCCGCCATTTTGTGTTGCTTCCCAAGCAGTAGGCGGCGGGTTCGAGTCCCGTATCCTGCTCCAAGTGAAAAGCCCGTCCAGTGATATGCTGGGCGGGCTTTTTGTCGTTTTTGCGTGCGCTTTCTTCCAGCCAAAGTTTCCCGGCAGGAAGATCTTTTCACTCCGTCCTCGTCTTGATCTCCACCGTCCGTCCACCAAGGTCCTCATAGATGCGGTGGGAGACGGAGAGGACGGTGCGGCCCGCGGAGGCGCGGCGGAGAGCTTCCAGCACGCGGGCCTCGGTCTCGGCGTCGAGGTTGGCGGTGATCTCGTCCAGCAGCAGCACTGCCGGGTCGGCGGCGACGGCGCGGGCGATGGACAAAAGCTGCCACTCGCCCTGCGAGAACATGCCGTCGGTGCACGGGGTGCCGTAGCCCTGTGGCAGGGTCTGGATGGCTCCGTCGATGCCCGCCAGAACGGCGGCACGCTTTGCCATCTCTTCCGTGATCTGCGGGTCGCCGAGGGTGATCTGCTCCAGCACCGTGCCCGGTACACGGGCAAAATGCTGTTCCACACAGCCGATGCAGGTGCGGCGCTCCCGGTCGGTGATGGCTGCTACCGGCACGCCGCCGATGGTCACCGTGCCCTCCTGCGGCGGGTAAAGGCCCAGCAGGAGCTTGAACACCGTGCTCTTGCCTGCGCCTGTCCGGCCGATGAGGGTGATCTGCTCGCCCTGTTTGACCGTCATGGAGAGATCGTGCAGGACTTCTTTTTCGCCGTAGCCGAAGGTCACATGGGAGAGCTCCACATCCCCCCGCCCGGCGCTGGGCTGCGCGGCGGGGGCAGTGCGCTCCGGCTGGCCGAGGAAGGCATCGATCCGCTCAACGCCCGCCATGGCCGACTGGATGGTCTGGATCTCCATGCCGAGGCTCTCGATGGGGGCGAAGATGCGGGAAATGTAGTTGATGACGGCCACCGAGGTGCCCACCGACATGCCGAAGAAGGTCAGGACCGTCGGATCGCCGGAGGCGGACAGGAGCATGACGATGCCCACCACCACGGCGTTCAGAACCAGCACCACCGGCGAATAGAGGGCGTCGTAGAAGTTGGTGCGCTCCATGGCGGCGTAGCCGGCCCCGATGCAGCGGTCATACCGGCGCTCCATGTAGTCCTCCAGCCCCAGCGCCCGGATGGTGCGGATGTTGTGCAGCGTCTCCGGCACCTGACCGGAAACAGCGGCCACGGCCCGGCGGTTGTCCAGCTGGGCGGCCAGCATCCGCTTCTGCACATGGCGGGTGAACACCGCGAACAGCGGCAGCACCAGCAGCAGGATCACCGCAAGACCGGAGTTCTTCACGGCGATGACCGCGAGGATCGAGAGGATGCGGCACGCATCGGCCACCATGCTGATGATGCCGGACGTGAACAGCGCTTCCACAGTGTCCACATCGCCCGAAAAGCGGGCCGCTACCTCGCCGGGGTTCTGGGCCGCCAGCGTGCTGGTAGGCAGCCGGGTCAGCTTCCGGGACATCTCCGAGCGGAGGGCGTGGGTCATTTTCTGGCCGAAGAGGACCAGCAGACTTTCCTGCGCCGAGGAGAACCCGCTCTCCAGTGCAAGGCTGCCGAAGTAGGCCAGCACGGCCCAGAACGTCAGCGGGAGGCCGGCGGTGAGCTTGTCGATGACGCGGGCCAGCAGCAGCGGCGGCAGCAGCGACGCCGCCACCGACGCCGTCACGCAGAGCAGCGTGCCCGCCGTGAGGAGCGGATGGGACGCAGCCGCCATCCGAATGGCCGTGAACACGCCATTTTTGCAGTTGGTTTTCACGCTCCCTCGCCTCCTTTCTGGATGGTCTGGCTTTCGTAGAGCTGGAGGTAGACCGGCTCCGCAGCCATCAGCTCGGCGTGGGTGCCGACGGTGGTCTTGCCGCCGTCCATGAAGATCACCTGCTGCATCTGAGGGAAGTGGTACAGCCGGTGGGAGATCAGGAACACGACCTTATCTTTGGCGTACTCCTGCAAATTTCGGAAGACGATGTCCTCGGTATTGCGGTCCAGCGCGGAGAAGGGGTCGTCGAGGACCAGCACCGGGCGCGGATGAGCCAGCGTTCGTGCCAGCGCCAGCCGCTGCGCCTGACCGCCCGAAAGGCGGGTGCCGCCGGGGCCGATGACGGTCTCCAGCCCCTGCTCCATCCGGCGCACCTCGTCGTCCAGCGCAGCCTCAGCCAGATAGGGTTCAGCCTCCTGTTCGCTGCCGCAGAGGACGTTGTTCTGCACCGTGTCGGCGCTCAGCTCCGGGTCATGGCCCAGATAGCCGACGGTGGCGGAGATCTGCCGGGGCGTCAGTGCGGAGAACTCGGTCCCGCCGAACCGGGCCGAGCCGCCGTAGGGAGCCTCACAGAGGAAAACGCGGCCCAGCGTCGATTTACCACAGGCCACCGGGCCGGTGATGCCGATGATATCGCCGGGGCGGGCCGTCAGGCTCAGGCCGGTGAAGACAGGCTCCCCGCCATAGGCAAAGGAGAGGTTTTCCAGCGTCACATCCGCCGGTTCCGGGATGCGGAGAGGAGCCAGCTGTTCCGGCTGCTTCATCAGGGGCTTGATCCGCGTCCACGAGACTTCGGCCTTCTGCACCGCGTTGAAGAGCTTGGCCGCCTTAGAGGACTTGACCACCAGTTTGGTGAAGCAGGACAGGAAGGTGGTAAAGGCCGCGATGTCCCACACGCTCCACCCGGTGCCGAGGACGTTCTTGGCACCGAACCAGAGGATGAAGAGCACGCCCGCCTCCGACGCCGCCAGATAGAGGGGCGGCAGGGCCGACTGCCAGACGTTGCTGCGGACGGCGGTCTTTTCGTAGGTGTTCAGGGCGTCCTCGTATTTTTCCGCGCGGGCGTCCTCGCAGCCGTAGATGCGGTAAGTGACCGCGTTCTGGGCGCGATCCAGCGTGGCGGCGCTCAGGGCACCGGCCGCCTTTTTATAGGCCGCTCCGGCGCGCTGCACCGGCTTTTTCATCCACGCGGCGCAGACGTAGGATACCGGCGTGAAGAGCAGGCTGAGCAGAGCCAGCCGCCAATCGTACACCAGCAGCATGACCGCATAGCCCACCAGCGCCACGCCGGTGTCGAAGACCTCGGTGGTAAATTTCCGCATTCCCTCCACGCAGTCGTCCACGTCGGAGATGGCTTTGGTCATCAGCTCCCCGGCCCCCTCTTTTTCGAGGGCGGCGCGGCTCTGGCGCACCAGATTGGCGTAGAGGATGCCCTTCATCCGGCGGTCGATGTTGTTGGCGAACCGGCGGACGTAGAACCGCTTGACGAACCGCGCCGCCTGCACCAGCAAGATGACGAGGATGTAGGCTGGCACCAGCATCGCCATCTTTGCCGCAGTCTCGCTGCCGCCGAGGATGTCGGCAAGGCACTGGGCCAGACGGCCCTCGAACCACGGCGTCGCCAGCAGACCGATGTTATACACAAGGCCCGAAAGGGTCACGAAGGCCAGCGGCAGCCACTCCAGCCGGAAGTAGGAAAGGACCCGTTCAGGACAGAAGTTTTTCTCAGGCTTCATCGGTGGTCTCCCCTTCTGCTGTGTTCCAGAAGCGCGGGAAGCCCGCCCGGCTCTCGGTCTTGGAGACGACGTACAGCTTTTTCAGCGCCGCCTCGATCTCCGCAATGTCCATAAATGCCTCCGGGATCTGTTGGAATGATGTAGATACAACGTTGTAGGTACAACCATTGTACCAGAAGGGATGGGTGTGTCAAGAGCGCGGTGCAGGAACACAGGCTGTCCCACAGTTTTTCGCCCACCCTGTGCGTTGATGCAAAAAGCAGCATCCACTGGCCCAAAGAAACAGGACACACGTTGCTTTTATGACGAAATACATGAAATTATATTGAAAAGCCTTCATGGTGGTGGTAGAATATTTTTATGTCTCTGTCCTGCTGTGCCTACGCCTTTTCAGGTACCTTTTGTGGTATTCGGGATCGCAAAACGGGACGCACGCATTTCCGTGGGCGGATTTTACCGCGCACACTCTTGCGGGCAGCGATGTAGGATCCATAAGCCGCAGCAGTTTTGCCGCAAAACGGCGGCTGACCAAGAGTTGTGAGGAGAACGATTTGATGCACAAAAGAACATTGCGCCGCCTGATATCCGTGCTGGCCGCACTGGCGATGGGGCTTTCCCTGCTGACCGGCTGCGGCGCAAAAAACGCAGAACAGGTACAGGAGCAGGAAGATGCCCAGACCATTCAGGTGTATCTGTGGAGCACCAGCCTGTACGAGACCTATGCCCCCTATGTTCAGTCCCAACTGCCGGATGTGAACATCGAGTTCATCGTAGGCAACAACGATCTGGATTTTTATAAGTTTTTGCAGGAGAACGGTGGTCTGCCGGATATCATCACCTGCTGCCGCTTCTCGCTGCACGATGCAGCTCCTTTGAAGGACAGTTTGATGAACCTTGCCATGACCAACGAGGCGGGTGCTGTGTACAACGCCTACCTCAACAGCTTCAAAAATGAGGACGGCAGCGTGAACTGGCTGCCGGTCTGCGCCGATGCCCACGGCTTTGTGGTCAACCGCAGCCTTTTTGCGCAATACGATATCCCCCTGCCCACCGATTACGCAAGCTTTGTTTCCGCCTGTCAGGCGTTTGAAGCGCTGGGCATCCGGGGCTTTACCGCCGATTATACCTACGACTACAGCTGCATGGAAACCCTGCAGGGGCTTTCCGCTGCCGAGCTTACCACGACGGAAGGACGCAAGTGGCGCACTGCTTACAGCGACCCCGCCAGCACCACACGGGTGGGTCTGGACGACACCGTGTGGCCGGGGGCATTTGAACGGATGGCGCAGTTCATTCAGGATACCCACCTTACGGCAGACGACCTTGTGTTGAATTACGACGATGTGACCGGGATGTTTCGGAACGGAGAGGTCGCCATGTACTTTGGCACCTCTGCCGGTGTCAAGATGTTTCGGGACGAGGGCATCGACACGATCTTTCTGCCCTTCTTCAGCCAGAACGGCGAAAAGTGGATCATGACCACCCCCTATTTCCAAGTTGCCCTGAATCGTGATCTGGAGCAGGACGCCGCGCGCCGCGAAAAAGCCATGAAGGTGCTGAACGTCATGCTCTCCGAGGAGGCACAGAACCGCATTATCTCCGACGGGCAGGATATGCTGAGCTACAGCCAGAACGTCCCCCTGCGCCTGACCGAGTATCTGAAGGATGTGCGCAGCGTTGTGGAAGAGAACCACATGTATATCCGCATCGCCTCCAACGATTTCTTTGCCGTCTCCAAGGATGTGGTCTCCAAAATGATCGCGGGCGAGTACACGGCACAGCAAGCGTATCGGGCATTCAATTCCCAACTCCTTGCCGAGGATGGGTCTGCCCATGAGGAGATCGTGCTGACCTCCGGGCAACGCTATTCCAACGTGTTCCACGCAAACGGCGGCAGCGCTTCCTTCTCCGTTATGGCGAACACGCTGCGGGGCGTTTATGGCACCGATGTACTCATCGCCACCGCCAACAGCTTTACCGGCAGTGTGCTGCAGGCGGACTATACCCAAAAGATGGCGGCTTCCATGATCATGCCCAACAGTCTGATGTCCCGCCAGCGCACCATGACCGGTGCCGAGCTGAAAGCGGCCGTCCGCGCCTTTGTGAAAGGCTGCGAGGGCGGCTTTGTGCCCTTCAACCGCGGTTCTCTGCCGGTGGTCAGCGGCATTGCCGTGGAGGTAAAAGAGGCAAGCGGCAGCTATACCCTGACCGGCATCACCCGGAACGGGCAGCCGCTGAAGGACGACGACACCGTTACCGTGACCTGTCTGGCCACGGAAAAACAGATGGAAGCGCTGCTTGCGAGCGGAAGCGGCACGCCTTTGGCCGAGGATACATGGGTAAAAGACAGATGGCGCGATCACGTCTCCGGCGGCGGCGCAGCGCTTGCAGAACCTGAAAACTACATCACGTTGAGGTGAGCGGAATGGCAGACAAAACCCACGAAATCAAACGAAACCGCCGTCTCCGGCAAAAATGGCTTTCCGCCGCTTGTGCCATCCTTCTGTTGATTTTTCTGGCGGCTGGCTTCTGCGTCCGGTACCTCTCGTTTGTGTCGCAGATCATCTATCAGGAAAGCACCTCGCATCTGGAAGAAGTGCTGCACAAATCCAACAACATGCTGAACCAGATGGTGCGCAAGAACCTGACCTATCTGCATCTGTACAACCGCTTTCTGGAAAGCACTTCCGATGAAGCAGAGATTCAGGCGTATATCGAGAAAGCGCAGCAGGACACCGGATTTGCCAGCTTTTACTTCCTTTCCTACGACGGCAACTATATGACCGTGACCGGGGAAACCGGCTACCTTGGCTTGCAGACCAATCTGGACGAAATGCTTGCCGACGGCGATGATATCGTCATGAACACAGCGCTGCCCGGCAAACCCCAGCTGCTTGTGTTTGTCTGCCCCGAAACGCAGGGCAGCTACCGGGGCTTTGCCTACGATGCCATTGCCATTTCCTATTATAACGATGCTGTGCTGCGGCTGCTGGACAACTCTGCTTTTCAGGGCAATGCCAGCAACTATGTGATCTACTCGGATGGGCGGGTGGTGATCGACAATTCCGTAAACCGCAAGAAAACGATCTACAACTTCATTGCGATGCTGCGCGACCACTCCGATCTTACCGAGGAGCAGATCCTTGATCTGTCCAATGCCTTTGCGCAGGGCAGAAGCGGAAACATGAAGGTAAAGCTGGGCGATACCAGCTACTATCTGGTCTACGAGGGCACGGCGGTCCAGAGCTGGACGATGGTGGGGCTTGTCCCGGTCAGCATCGTCAATGCCAGTCTGGATAAGCTGTGGTCCTATACGATACAGATCGTAGTAGGCATCGCCTTCGGCCTTGCGGTGCTGGTCATTCTGCTCATCGTGCGCAGAAACCGTGCTACTGTGCGCCGGAAGAACACCGAGATCCTGTACCGGGATGAATTATTCCGAAAGCTCTCGCTGAATGTGGACGATGTTTTTCTGATGCTGGACGCAAAAACTTCCAAGACGGATTATGTCAGCCCGAACATTGGGCGTCTGCTGGGCATCCCGTGGAAAACAGTCCGGCAGGATGTCCATGTTCTTGCGGAACTGCGCCCCCAGAACGACCCGGACCGCGACAAGAACTTTCTGGAAGGGCTTTCCCGCGGGGAACAGCGCGAGTGGGATGCGGCGTATATCCATCAGGAGACCAGAGAGCTGCGTTGGTTCCACATCATTGCCATGGGCAGCGAGGTAGAAGGCAGAACCAAGTATATCCTTGTCATGTCTGACCGCACCGCCGACAAACAGATCAACCAAGCCCTTTCCGATGCCGTTGCTGCCGCCGAGACCGCCAACCGCGCCAAGAGCACCTTCCTTTCCAATATGTCCCACGACATCCGCACCC
>OLVX01000650.1_pt1 | contig 33539 bp, 29 predicted proteins | sample 1673271 | NCBI WGS metagenome assembly OLVX01 (sample SAMEA3178939, study PRJEB25190) | human gut metagenome | biome: human gut; feature: human-associated habitat; material: faeces | place: Austria | collected 2013
CCGCACTGGAGAAAGCATTGGCAAGCCCGCCCCATCCGACATAACGGGCAAGGATGATTTGTTCTTCCGGTGTCGCTGTCCGCTTTTCCAGCTCAATCTGCTTGAGCAGCTTGATTGCCATGACATTGTTTTTATATTTGGTTTTTGCTCCACTTGGATACAGGTCATAGTCCTCAGAAAAACGGAAGTTGTGTGTGGCGACCTGCGGCGCCGCAGGCGGCTCACGAAGGGGCGCCAGATCAGTGGGGGTGGCTTCGTCCATAACAGCGGGCGCCTCTGCTGCTGTACCATCGCCCATTCGTACAAAGGCGCGAATGGGGCGCAGTTCTTCCAGCTCTTTTTCCAGCCGGTATTGCGTGTCCTCCAGATCGTCCATGTCGGCAGCTTCTTGGGGGGAGAGAATAGCCCCACCGTCCAGGCGCCGCACATAAGCGTCAAATTCCCGCGTAATATCTTCAAGGTCATTTTGTATCCGGAGATAGTCGGGATTGGGCTGTTCATCCACCACGGCTTGGTACAGGGCCGAGCCATCCTCGGTCAAATACCCCCATACAATTTCCTCATTGGGATATTGCCCTTGCAGATAGCGGAGCATCTGGGTTGCGATACCTTGGCGGCGATAGTCCTCCAGAACTTCAATCATGCTGATATGGGGCCGCCCCTCAAAAATGCTGTACCGGATGGTTCCAACCGTCAGCTCACCTCGGACCGCCTGCATCAGCATATCAATCTGCCCATGATGGGCGTCCAGGGCTTCATCCAAAATCTGCGTTTCCTCCTGCGAGGCTTCCGCAGTATTTTCTACCGGCTCCGGGACTGCCATGCGGCGGGCGTAGGCGTTGATTATATCCAGGGAAATCCAATCAGGTTTTTCCGGCAGTTGGGCATATAGTTCCCGCATTTTCTCAATCTGTGCATCCACACTGCCTGCCCACAAATGCTTTTCTGCCCGCTGTCCCGCCCCCAGAAAATACTCGCAGTCAGCACACAGACGGTCTAACAGACGGTATTGGTCACTGAAAGGCTGCACCTCATCCTGCTGTTCCGGCTGGCTGACAACAGGGGTTTCCAGATAGCGGCCTTCATCCACCAGGCGTTGCACGACACCGGCAGCCCGCGCCCAGGACAGCTTTGTTTCCTGTGTTTCGCCCTGCTCATCCTGCCATTCGATAGTGACACCTTCACTATTGAACATGGCGTATTTCACGCCCATTTCATCACCGGAGAACCCTTCATATCCATATAGCTTTTTTAGGAAAGTAGTAAATTCTGATCCGGTGGGGTGGGTCTGAGCAAACTCGTAGATTTGTTCTTTTTTTCCTGCGGTAAGGGGGCCTCTTTGCATGACACGCTCAACAAGCAGATCTTCCGTACTCTTTTCCAAGGACAGAAGGGAGAGCTGCTCCGGCTGTTCTTCTTCCACGACCGGAACAGCTTCGGCAGCCGGGCGCAAATCCACATCGACTTCTTCATCGTTGACCATCATAGAGGCCCGCACCGGCTCATAGCCTTGGCTGCGGATATTGTTCAGCCAGGTGGCAAAGAAATTGTTGAACCCGTTGATTGCTTTCTCGTATGCGGGGTCGTCGGGATCAGCCTCGTTATATACACCAATGCCGCTGTTCTCATAACTGAAAGCCCGAAGTGTCCCGGCCTCTTTGTCGATTTGGAAGTCCATATAAGGGTCATACATCCGGTCGCCGTTCTGCATATAGTAATGCTCCATGCAGTAATGGGAACCGTATTTATGGTGAATGACCAGAGGATAGTAGGCTTCTCCGGCCTCCAGCCGCAGATACTCATATTGACCGGACACAATCTCCGGGAACAACTCTTGAAAGCGGCGGAAATTCTTGTGCGCCGTCGTGTTTCCTTTGACGGGCGGCGGTGTAGGCTGCTCCGCTGTATCTGTGGGGAGATCCGTTTCGGGGGCCTCCACAACAACAGGGGGATTTTCGTCAGGAACGGATGCAGGCTCGTCACCGGCTGCTGGCGTGTCGTTTTCCATTTGAACAATCGCCTGCGGCTTGACCGGTTCCACTACGGTTTCTCCGGCTTCATAGGCAACAGCATCCAGAACATAATCAAAATCCGCTTCTCCAATGGTCATTTGCCGGTGAGGACCGCCCATTTCATCAACTTCATCAGGGATGTTATAATCCCCGATGGGGTCAGGCTGCTCCTCTACAACAGGATTGGGATAGTCGCCATCCTCGATCATGGCATCCAGTAAAAACGCCAGCCCGTTCCAGGGAATGTAGGTATAGCCTTCATCAAAGAAAAATGAAATGCCATCTTCACCATGCAACCGGGTACGATAGAGAAGATCGCCCTGATATTCACGGTCGCCATAGGGAGTAAAGAGAGCCGCAATCTGCCGCCCTTTGTCTGACCAGTCAGGATTGAGCGGCGGTTCTGACAATACGCTGCGAACCGCGCTGTGCAGCTCTGGGGGGTATAGATTGGTGCTGGTCAGGATGTACTCATAATTGCGCCGGACTTCTGCATCGGTAAAATGGCGTGTCGGTTGTTCCGCAGGAACAGAAAAAGAGCCGTCATTTTCAGACGGCTCTCCCACAGGTGCGGCGCTCGGCGCCACTTCTGTATTTGGCTGTTCTTCGGTCAGCGGGGAATCAGGACTACGCTCTGGAGTACGGTTTCCTCCGCCATCAGTTTCAGACTGTTCAGGTGTCGCGTCCGCTCCATGATGTCCTCGGTCTGCGGAAGCGGCTCCTGCTGGAGCATTTGCTGCGTCAGGGCTTCGATCTTCTCGGTCGCCTCGTCCTGTACCCGGTGCATGATCTCCATCAGACTGCCATCCATTTTCAAAGTCGTAAATCGCTCCGGGTGATTCTCTCTGAGGTATTCCAGGGCCATCCGGCCGTACCTGCCCAGAGGTTGATCTGCTTCGCTGCTGTTGGAGATTTGCAGATCGGGAAGCATCATCCCGTCCTGCTCCCTGTATTTCAGATTGATATTCGGTTTGCTCATGTTGTGCCATCCTTTCACGATTGATAATCTTGATGTTCCGTTCTACTTCTAACAGGATACCTTTGGAAAGGGCGGTTACTGCCGTACCCAGATGTGCAACCAGCGGGAGTGTATTAAAATGGCTGACCGTCGCCATGCCGTCACTCAACTGGATTTCTTCATCCGGCAGGTGACACTTTTTGCCGATGAAATAAGAAATGCTGTCGGTCAAAAGCTGGATGTATTGGGCTTCAAAACCACCGGCCGGGATCTCGGTGAACAAATGGCCTTTGGTTTCCTGTTTGAGTTCCTGCAAAAAGTGGTTGTAATTCTCTGCGACAGATTCGCTTGCCATCGCATACAGCGCTTGGGGAAAATCCTGCTTGGGGAAACCGTGTGCATACGACAGGCGCTCGGTCAGGGCCTTTTTCATTTCATCGGAAAGCTGCCAGTCCGTAGGATGAATCTCTTTGCCAGTAGTTTGGCTTACATCAAAGAGATAGTCAAGAGTGAGTTTGGCATTCCGGTAGACGCAAACGGCTACGCCCTTTGCACGGGGAGTCAAATTTCTGCCTATGGTGGCCCATTGCTTTCGTGTTGCCAGAATCGAAACATCCTCGTCCTGTGCGTACACAAGAAGTATGTTGTCAAAACTGTGCTTATGGAACTGCGATGCAAATGCCAGATAATCCCGCCAGTTGTGTTCATTTCGGACGATATAGGGAGCCATGACTTCATATATCGTCCGCAGGCGTTCATCATTTCTCAACGGTATCTGACCTCCTTCCTGTATTGGTGATTATGGTCGGTTATCCGGCCTCTTGCTCGGATTCCTGTCCTTTCTGAGCAAAGTAGAGGGCAAGTGCCTCGTCCACAATGCTGTCGAACTCTTTCTGGCTGATGCTGGCGGTAAAGTATTTCTTGTAAATCGCCGGTTTGACCTTGAACGCCGTAGCCGTGGATTTCTTGGGTTTCCGGTTAAATTCGCCGGACAAAATCTGTTCGGTACGCTCCGGGGTCAGTTTTCCTGTATATTCCCGCAGCAGGACAACCTTTCCCTCATTGACCTTGTACTCGCTTCCCGAAAGTACATCGTCAACCATCTGCTGTTCCTGTTCGGTCAGATAAGAGAGCTGCACAGCTACCACAATCGGGAACTCGGCATCATCAATTCGCCTTTTCAGCGGAGTAATCAACTCATTGATGCGGAGATAGTTCGCAACGGCGCGGCCTTTTAAGTCATATTCAGCACCTAAAATATCCCGGCTTTTCGTCCTGTGGCACTGAGTGCCACTTGTGGGATTTTCCCTGATTTCATCAGGGTTTTCCAGCCTTTTCAGTTCCTCGATAATATCGTTCCGGCGCCCCTGACAGATCATCTTGGAATAGCGCAGCGCCAGCACCGCCGCTTTTTCAGAGGGCAGCATTTCGGAGAAGGAGCGTTGCAGGACATTGGTTTCGATCACATAAATCCAGGCATCTTCATCAGAGAGATTTTCCTTGACGATACAGGGAAGTTCACGGTTTGCAATGGCTGCGGCGTTCTGCCGGTTATGACCGGCCAGCATTTCATACTCAAAGCCATCTTCATCCCGTTCGATCTTGCGGATGATGGCGGGATTCAGGACCCCATGTTCCGAAATGCTTTCTACCAGATCATTGAGCCGGTCGCCCTCATACAGCCGGAACGGATGGCCTCGGAAAGCACGAATGGCCTGCGGGGGAAGGGTGATGATGGTATTCTTGGTCGGCAAGGATACGGAAGGGGTAGGTTCAATAGGGCTTTCTTCTGCGGCATCCAAGCCCAGAAGATCGTCAATGGACTTGATGCGCGGATTGATTTTAGGCATTTGCCAGCACCTCCTTTGCAAGTTCCAGATAGGCAAGAGAGGCGGGGTTTGCCTGCTCCAGTTCCATGACGCTCATTCCGTAGCTGTTTGCATCCCCCACCTTGACCGTGTAGGGAATCTGACAGTTGAAGATGGGGAGCGATTGAAACGCCTTTGTGACCTGACCGTATGTACGACGATACAGGTTCGTCCGCTTGTTGCATTTGGTGAACAGGATACCGCCGATCTCAATGCTGGGATTTAATTTCCGCTTGATTTTCTTGATGGTGTCTACCAACGCCTGCAAACCGGTCAGAGCGAACAGTTCCGGGTCAATCGGGATGATTACCTCGTCGGCAGCCGTTAAAGCGTTGATGGTCAACGAGCCGAGAGAGGGGTTGGTGTCCACGATAATGTAATCGTAGGACAGCCTCAGAGGGTTCAGCAGAGCAGCCAGGTAGTCATTGCTGTCCGGCGTCATCAGCAGATTTGCCTCCGCAACGGTGAGAGATCGGCTGGAAGGGATCAAGTCCACAGAGCCGATTTTCTGGATGAACTCGTTGGTATCCGGCAGAGATTCGTCCAGAAGCAGATTGGTGATAAGAGTCCCGGTATTATAGGGCGCCTGGGTCGGCAGGACACCGAAGCTGGTGGTGAGGTTATACTGGGGGTCAAAGTCAACTACCAAGACCTTCTTGCCCATCTCGGCCAGCGCATAGGACAGATTTCGGACCGTGCTGGTCTTGGCTACCCCACCTTTCTGGTTGGCTACAACAATTATTTTCCCGCTTTCCATGATAGAAAACCTCCTATATTTTCGTGGAATTTTTGTGATTTCAAGCGTTTGTTCAAGTATGCGTCACTGGCCATAAAGTCGATCAGATTGACCTTCGGGATGATAAATGCCGGACCATGTGAAAGAGCTTTTAGCTTTTTCGTTCTGATCCATTTTGCGACCGTAGATGCCGTGGCGCCTGTTAATTCCGCGGCCTCTCTCGTGGAAACTATGTCGGGAATGTCCCGGAAACTCTCTATGTAGTATTTTCGCAGTTCCTCCGTTGTCACAGATTCGGGAAGCAGGGGCTTGACTGCGTATGTCCCGCTATATGAGCCGGGGGGAAGTTTGTATTTTTCGGGGTGGATTTCCCTGCGCTCAAGGTAGCGAACTATGTCTTTCATCTTTATGGTGTAATTCCGGGTCTTTTTCCCACTCTGTACGCAGGGAACCAGACCGGATTGCAGCAGATAACGAGCTGTGCGTTTGCTGATATGACAGATAATGCGGAATTGCTCTTTTTGGACTGTTTCTGGGTACTGATTCAGCAAATAGCGATACTTGGATACCTGTGCCACATCACTCGCCTCCTTTTTCCTGCCACAGACGCTCAAATGTATCCATCAATTCCTTTTGGAGAGGGGTCTTTCGGCGGATACGGCGGTAATATGGGCTTATCAGAAAGTCCAGCATAAAATCCTTTGGGACGGTGTACTGCTTTCCAGGCTGGAAAGCCTTCAGAATCCCTGTGCTGATCCACCGCACGATTGCCGAGGACGAAAAGCCTGTGATCTGCTGAATATCCTTTACGGAAAGCAGGTCTGAGTAGGGAGAGAGGTGTTCGTCATAGAATGTTCTCATAGCACAGATATAGGGACTGTCTGCTTCCTGTCTGCACTCACGCCGATAGAGATAGGCAAGAATGTCCGTCAGCTTGATTTTGTGGCTACGGATCAGGTGGTTTTGCTCAATGGTGTAGGGAATCTCACCTTGTTGCTCCAAATTGTAGGCGGTCTTGGGACAGATGTGGCAGATCTCGCATAGTTCCCGTTTGGTTACATAGGCGGGATACTTTGCGACGATGTCGGGGTAATACTTAGTCAAATCCATGTGCAGCACTCACTTTCTTGTTCATCTGTCATTGGTAGGTGAGGTACTTCACTGGTGTGTAAAATGTTGGATTTTGAAGTGGGTTCAAATAAGATCAAGTTGTCTAATCAAAATGGTGATTTGCATTTTCGTGAAATGGTATGGGTGTGAATACCCCCAATCTGGCGTCCAGTTCTATCCTTGTTCTATCCTCCGGTCATAATACGGGGCAAAAATGGGAAGAACTCGGAAAGCCCTGTGGGTTCAAATAAAAACGAAAAACGGAAGCCAAAATCCGCAGTATACCGCAGCTTTTGGGCTTCCGTTGTGTACTTCCATCTTCGCTTAATTTCCACCAAAAATCACAAGGGGGAAATGACTCGAAATCAGTTTGAGGGAAACCTCACGAGGGTTCGAATCCCTCCCGCTGCGCCAAGGAAAAACCTCTTTTGTCTGTTACGGCAAAAGAGGTTTTTCGTAAGGAGAGGGACTGAAAATGCGGATTGACAGTTCGATCGCACAGGCATATATCGAGAGCAGCTGCGTCGACGCTTTTCGTGCTTCATGGCTCTTTGAACACACCTCGGTTTCGTCAGATCTTGGCAGGAATGCATTTACGCCGCCGCCTGAGGATCTTGCTCTCCGAGAGACTGTGCGCAAGCTCGAACGCCGTATCTGTGAAGCGGCTGCGCACTTTGTCCCCGTCAACCGCCCGATTTGGGACGCGCTTTTCCCCGATTGGGAGGCGGTACAGCCGACACTTGATTTGATCGTCGGTTATCCCGAGCCTTACGACGCCGTTGCGGCACACTCGCCCGACGGGCAGGCACATCTCATCTTTGACCTCATCCGTTGGTGCAATTATGCGGAGCTCGACCAGCTCGACAGCATCATTCGGAATCTGCTGACGCATGAGATTACGCATCTCTTGATTGGACACCGCTATCCGGCGGCAGATGCCGCATTGGAAAGTACAGACTATTTGACAAGATTGGATGCTTACACATTTCATGAGGGATTCGCCCATCTTCTCTCCTATCAGGCGACAGAAATCGACTGTGTGGACTGGCATACACCGCAGCTTACCGAGGTCGCAGCAGCAAGCCGTGCCAAATTGCGCCTCGCGCTTACGGAGACGGATCCAGACAGGCAAAAGCAGTTTCTTGAAGAGGCGGTCTGCGGATCGTACTATGAAAAGTTTGCCTGTATGTGCGGTATGCTGTATCTGGCAGACCGATGGGAAACGCAGGGAATCGACGGCCTGCAAAGCGCATTTGCGGACTATCACGGCTTTGCTCAAAGGGCCTTGAGCATTCGAATTTGATTGCAAAAGAGGAAGAGACGCGAATGCGTCTCTTCCTCTTTTACACCTTCTCCCGCTTCTGCCGCCAGAGGTTGATCGCCAGCATGACCGCGGCGTAGATCAGCGCGGCGGCGAGGATAATGAGCGAGAAGTCGCGCTGCATCTGGTAGCTCGTCGTCGTGAAACCCTTGACGAGTAGATGACCGGCAAGATAGCTCGCGGGAATCAGCGCGAGATAGCCGAGCGCTTTGCCCGTTTTCTTCCTGCGGCAGACAAAAAATGCAATACCCAACGTAATAAGGAGCGCCAATGATAGCAAAACGTAATAGCCGAGCGCCAGCCGCGGCAGAGAAATGATGCCGCCGTTCATGCTGCCGCAGAGCAGTACATCGTCCTGCCCGTTGTTCTGAGAATAGCAGACTGCCGTGCAATTCGCGGCGTCGAGCGTGAAGAGCGTGCGCGCGGACTCCGCCTTGGCGAGCACGCCTTGCAGTGCGTCCGCCTCGCGCTGTGTGCGATCATTTGCGCTGTGTGTGTTCGGGGTGCCCCCGGTTTTGTCGAATGCGCCGCGCCATGTGTCGAGCGGCGTGCGCCATGCGGTGATGAAGTAGATGGTTTTGCCGCTGTTGGGGTCCTGCGTGTTCGTGACCTCTGCACCGGAGACCGGCACAAGCAGGCTGACGGAGATGCTCTCCGCGCCGCTGAGATCAGAAAGCCCATCCGCTGCCGAGCCGTCGTCCGCGAGCGCGCTGGGCGAGCGCGAGATCGCCCACTCTGTCTCGCTGTACGGCAAATACTGTGGCGCGGTGAGATACGCGAATCCCGCCGTCGCCAGCGTCAGCGCGAGCGTGACGGCCAGCAGCACGGCGGTCAGCTTCTTGCGCCGAAGCTGCCGCTTCAAGTCGCGCAGCGGCTGCGCGCTGACGGGCGCGGGCGTCACGTCCGCCTTCAGCGCGTCGAGCTCGGCGCGGCAGGCCGCGCACTGCGCTAAATGCCCGTCCACAAATTCCTTCGTCTCCTCGCGCAGCATGTCTTCCTCATAGAGCGGCAGAAGGTCCTGCACGATGCTGCAAGTTTTGTCCATTTCAGTCGTCCTCCAATCCCTCGCGGATCATGCGCTTGGCGCGGTGATACGTCACGCATGCCCAGTTTTCCGTCTTGCCGAAGAGCGCGCCGATGTCGCGGAAGCTCTTCTCACCGTACACGCGCCACATGAAGACCTCCTTGTACGGCTCTCTGAGCGCGTGCAGCAATTCCTGGATGCGTGCGGCCTCGCTGTGATCTTCTAACTCCTCCTCGTGGCTCTCCTCGGCGATCCGGCAGTCTTCGAGCGGGGCGAGGCACTTCTCGCGCCGCAGCTGCGAATAATACAGATTCTTCGCGATTTGGCACAGCCAGACGCGCACGCTGCACTCGCCCCGAAAGCGGTCGAGGGCGTCCATCGCACGGAAAAACGTCTCACTCGTCAGCTCCTCGGCGGTACTCTCGCTCCCGGACAGCGAAAGCAGATACCGGTACACATCGTCGAAGTACACGGCGTACACCTCTTCAAAATTCGTCAGCGCCCTCCCCCCCTTTCTGTCTATAGGACGGCGAAAAACCGGTTTTCTTACAAAAAAATCCGTCCCGCGGGACGGATTTTTTCTTTCACGTTTTGACGACTCTTTTCTTGCCGCACTTCGGGCACGTAAGCTCGACCTTGCCGATGTTTTTCGGCACGCGGCAGTACGCGCCGCAGGAGCAGCGGACGTATTTGTGCGCCTTGTCGGCGCGGCGTGCCTTCGCGCCGCGGATGGCGTTCGCCTTCGGCGTCCACCAGGTCAGAAACTTCGCGTTTTCGGCCTGACGGCGCGCGAGATTGCGCGAAAAAATGCGGATGAGCACGATGAACATCAGCACCATCGACACAAAGTACAGCGCCTGCGACACGCCCTGCACGCGGATGATCGAGCTCAGAATGCTCACGGCCAGCTCAAGGATCACGAGCGCCCAGTTCAGCGCGTCCACGCCGTTGCGGCCATACATAAAGCGGTAAAGGGCATCGCGGAATTTGTTCACAAAAAACACTCCTAAAATCTTGATGCTGCCATTCTACACGCTTTTTCGACCCCCGTAAAGGCGTTTGAACAAAAGTTTACAGAATGGAAAAGAGTAAACGCAAACCGCCCGCCCCCGTCAGTCGCCTTACAGGGGGGCAAGGGGGGCTCGCCCCCCAAAACGCCTCGCAGAGTTTCGCCGCTCCGCGGCGAAATAAATTCAAATCATTTTCCGCCGCGACCGAAGGTGAATTGCCGCAAAGCGGCAAGAGAAGCCGCCCTGGGGCGTGTGCGTCAGGATTTACACTTCTCGCTCCGCAAACGTGCGCGCCTACGGCGCGTGCGCTGCCGCGGAGCACAAAAAGCTAAAACGAAAGCCCCGCTGAGCGGGGCTTTCGTTTTAAGCATTAAAGTCCGTTGGTGTAACGATACAGGAACGTCACGGCCTCGGCGCGGTTGCAGGAGGCGTAGGGGGAGAACGTCGTGGGGCTGCTGCCGGTGGTGATGCCCTTACCGGAGGCCCACAGGATGGCGTTGTAGTAGCTCGCCTCGTTCGTGGCGCTGACATCCTTGAACGGGTTGGAGTAATAGCCGCTGGGCTTGCCCGCGTAGCGGTACAGGAAGGTCACGATCTGGGCACGGGTGCAGACCTGATCGGGGGAGAACGCCGTGGCGCTGGTGCCGGAGGTGATGCCCTTCTGGCTGGCCCACAGGATGGCCTTGTAGTAGCTCGAGTGCGTGACGGCGTTGACATCACGGAACGGGTTGCGGGTGGTGGTCGGCTCCGGGCTGCCGGCGGCGCGCCACAGGAACGTCACGATCTCGGCGCGGGTGCAGGACTTGTACGGGGAGAAGGTGGTGCTGGACGTGCCGTTGGTGATGTTCTTGCCGACGGCCCACTTGACGGAGTTGTAGAAGTAGTCGGTGGTCTTGACGTCGATGAAGTTCATCGTCTGGCCGATCTTGATGGCCACGGTGCCGGTGAGCTGGCGGGTGCCGGTGCCGGTCGTGCCGTAGCGGGCGTAGATGGTGAACGGGATGTAGACGGTCTCGCCGGTCTTGGCGTAGCGGCTGGCAAGGAACGCGACGTCGCTGATCGCGTTCTGGCTGGCGGTGGCGCTGTAGTAGAACTTGTCAGTCGTCTTGATGGAGCCGCCGTAGTTGTAGCCGTTGTAGTAGGTGTAGAGCGAGCCCTCGTTGACGGCGGAGACGGCGCTCTGGTCAAAGGTCACGTAGTCGATGGTGTAGTTGCTGCTGTAGCCCTTGGTGGAGCGCAGGTAGCTGAGGAAGTCGCTCTCGTCGAAGCGGACGCTGTCGCCCTGAGAGACGGTGTACTTGATGTCCTCGCGCACGAGGTTGACGACGACGCTGCCGGAGTAGCTCACGGTCGTGCCGCGGCTCGTGGAGGAACTGGAATAGCGGGTCGCGTACAGGGTGAAGTTCAGCGTGATGGTCTTCGCGGTGGACTTGGCGTTGGGGACGAACGTCACGCTATCGAGGTTGGTGACCTTGGTGCGGGTGTTGAACGCGCCGGAGGAATTGCTGGTGGACATGGCGGTGCCGCCATAGTACAGCGTGCCCTGCGCGGTGGTGGGCAGGGAGAAGGTCACATAATCGAAGGTGACATAGGGATAGGACTTGGTCTTGCTGGCGTCGCCGCGGGCCTCAGCGACCTTGTTCATGAAGTCGTTGAAGTCGCTCTGCGCGAACTGGACGGTCTCACCGGCCACACCGTTGTAGCTGATGTTGTAGTTCTTCTGGTAGACGGTGAGCTGGCCGTAGTAGAGCCTGTTATCGGAGCTGTTCTTGGTCACGATCCACAGCGTGCACTGGCCGCCCACAAAGTTGCTGTCAGTCAGCGGGTACAGGTTGGTGCTGGTGGTGTTGGCATAGTAGACGGTCTTACCGCTCTGAGAGAAATCAGTCGGAGTAGTGGCCTGGTTCGGGGTGCCGACAACATAATAGTAGGAAGCACCGGCGGGAACCTGAACATAGTAACGATAGGTATTACCGTAGGCAACCGGCTCGGGATACTGCGCCTCATAGGTGGTGCTGATGGGGGTGACGGTCGCCGTAAAGGTAATGGGATAGTTGCCCTTGTTGGTATAGACGGTACCGGTGAAAGACGCGGTGCCGATGCTGGTGCCGGTGATCGTATAGGTGTAGTAGGCGCTGGAGGAACCACTGGTCCGCTGAACATAGCAGTTGGTACGAGAACCGGTGTCGAGCGTAACATAGCTAACGGTTGCGCTAATACTTGCAGTATTCAATGCGGCCTGCGCAATCGCAACGAGATTGTTGTTCGTAATATAGCCGTAGTTATAGCCGTAGAGCGTGACGGGGGTGTTGTTCTGAATGGGAGAAATCGCAGCGGTCAGGCTCTTCACGGTAACAGTATAAGTGGCAGTGTATTCTTTACCACCGGCAGTAAACTTAGCCGTTACGGTGTAGCTGCTGCTGGCGTTGCTCGGAATCGTCAGCGTCTTGGACGCGGTCTTGCCGTCATCAGAAACGGCCTTCGTGCCAAGAGATGCGCCGGTGCCGGACGTGATTGCCCATGTTACGTTGCTGAGAGCGCCGTCGACCTTGTTGCCGCTCTTATCCGTAAACGTAAGGGAAAGATTGACCGTCGAACCGCGCGTTGCGGCAGCATTCGGATTATAGGTGAGGATGTTCTCATCCTTCACAACACCAAGCGTGGTCGTATTGCTGACTTTCGTGCCCGAAGCACCACTCTCACTCAAAGAGCAGGTAATCGTGTAAGTCTTAGTTTCAAGGGAATCGGGAATCATCCACTCATATTTACCCGTAGTGGTGTTCTTGGTCGGAGTGAATGCAGTTGCATTAGAGGCATCCGATGCTTGGTAAGTCCAAGTAATCTTGGTGTTGCTGCTCGTAGTAGCCTTAAGGGTAAACTCGACCTTAGTGCCAGTCTTTGCACCAGTTGCAGGTGAAGCACTGACGGAGGTAGGCGCAGTCAGTTGAGTTGCGGTAACAGTAATAACTTTATCGGCGCACCCCTGCTTTTTAAGGGTTAAGGAAACGCTGGAACCACTAACAGAAACGTTATCAACCGTCACACCAGAGGCGTTCACGCCCCAATTAGTCTTATCTGCAAGGGCGCTTGTACCGCTGCTGGCATCTGCTTCGGCGGCATCATAATAAACGGTTGCTGTGTTGTGCGCATAGCTATAACCACGGCCTTTGAAGATGACAGTGGAGATATCTTTGTCAAGAATAGCATCTGCGATTGCAAAGGAATTACTGGTGACTGTTGTCGAAACCTGCTTGGATTCTTCACTTCCAGCAACGGTATAGGTAAGTTGCACGTTGCAAGATACAGTAGTTGCAGCTGTTTTCGTTTCAGCAGTCAGCGCATTCGTTGTGCTTTCCGTGCCGGCTGAACCACTAAGATAGGAGCCAATGTTCCAACTGTAAGCAGTATTAGTGATAGTAACGGCTCCGCTTTCCCCCGTAACTGACGGATTACCAGTAAGCGTAAAGGTGACGTTCGTCGCGCCTCTCGTTGTATCAGTCGCGGTGATAGAAAGGTCTCCGCCAACCGACGGGCCATCGTCTGCCCTTGCAGGCACGACGACGAGGCTCAGGACCAATGTCAGAGCCAATAGCAAGGAGAGAAATTTTTTCATGTGATCTTCATCCTTTCGTGTTTGTTGTTGTCGGCTCCGCGCGCACAGAGCCTTTCTCATACACATACATTTTACCATGCCGCGGGAAATAAGGGAACAGGAAAATGGAAAATTCATAAATTCTTTATCTTCCCTCTTCGCCCAGTTTCCCTTTGCTTCCTTAATTAGACGCAAGAAACGTCTGTTTTGTTTCACAAAACCCGAAAATTTCCCAAAAATTTTTTACGCCGCGAAAAACCGCACATACACGAACACCCCCGCCGCGATCTGCGCAAGTAAGATCGCCGGAATGCCGAACTTGAAGTACCAGTGCCGCGTTTTGTGGTGAAAGACCCTCATTGCGAAAAGAGCACCCGCGCTGCCGAGCAGCAGCGCGAGTGCAAATAGAGTCTTTTCGGGCACGCGCCGCGCACCCTGAATTTTGGCGCGGCGCTTGTCTGCGCCGTAGACGCAGAAAGTAATTAGATTGATCGCGGCGAGATAGATGACAAAATATCTCACTTTTCGAGCTTGCTGAGCTCCACAGCCGCCGCCGCGCCGAGGCGCGCGTTGTTGAACACGAGCTGGATGTTGGAATCCAGGCTGTCGCCGCCGGTCAGGTCCTTGATCTTGGCGAGCAGATACGGCGTCGTGGCCTTGCCGTGGATGCCGTCCTTCTTCGCGTCCTCCACGGCCTCGGCAATGGCCTTGTCGATGACTTCCTTGTCCATGGAGTACTCTTCGGGAATCGGGTTCGTGACGAGTAAGCCGCCGCGCAGACCCAGCTCGCGCTTGACGTGGAACGCCTTGGCCAGCTGCTCCGGCGTGTCGAGCTCGTAGTCGACGCCAAAGCCGGACTTGCGCGTGTAGAACGCAGGCAGCTCGCTCGTGCCGTAGCCGATGACGGTCACGCCGTGGGTCTCGAGATATTCGAGCGTCAGACCGAGGTCGAGGATGGACTTCGCGCCCGCGCACACGACCATGACGGAGGTGTTGGCCAGCTCTTCAAGGTCGGCGGAGATGTCGAACGTCTCCTGCGCGCCGCGGTGCACACCGCCGATGCCGCCGGTGGCGAACACGCGGATGCCCGCCATGTCGGCGATCATCATCGTGGTGGTGACGGTGCAAGCACCGTCCTTACCCTGCGCGACGAGCACGGGCAGGTCGCGGCGGGAAGCCTTCGGGATGCCAGCGCCGGTCTTGCCGAGGTAGTCGATCTCTTCCTTGGAAAGGCCCGCCTTCAAGCGGCCGCCGATGATGGCGATGGTCGCGGGGACCGCGCCGCATTCGCGGATGATGCTCTCGACCTTGAGGGCGGTCTCCACGTTCTGGGGATAGGGCATGCCGTGGGAAATGATGGTGGATTCGAGCGCCACGACGGGCTTGCCGGCGGCAAGGGCCTCGGCAACCTCGGGGGCGATATCCAGATACTTGTTCATAGTTAAAATCCTCCTGTAAAGTAATAGGTGAAAGTTTCACGTTTACCTTTTGAGGTAAGATTGCATCATAACATACAACTTGTCAAAAGTCAATATAAAGCGGGGCTTGAATTTGCACGGGAAGTGGCATATAATACCTCTATTATCCCGTGAAAACCCACAAAAGGAAGGAAAATTATTATGGAACGAGTGAGAATTGCCGCGCTCTTCGCCGACAAAGAGCAGTACGGCGGCGCAAGCGTCACCGTATGCGGCTGGGCGAAGACCATCCGCGATATGAAGACCTTCGGATTCATCGAGCTGAACGACGGCTCGTGCTTCCGCAATTTGCAGGTCGTGATGGATGCGAATTCTCTTTCTAATTATAAGGAGATCGCCGCGCAGAACGTGGGCGCCGCGCTCATCGTGCGCGGCACCGTCGTGCTGACGCCCGAGGCCAAGCAGCCGCTCGAAGTCAAGGCAACAGAGATCGAGGTCGAGGGCGTGTCCTCCCCCGACTATCCCCTGCAGAAAAAGCGCCACAGCGTCGAATATCTGCGCACCATTCAGCATCTGCGCCCGCGCACGAACCTCTTCTCCGCGGCGTTCCGCGTGAGAAGCGCGGCAGCCTACGCCGTGCACGAGTTCTTCCAGAGCCGCGGCTTCGTCTATGTCAACACCCCCATCATCACCGGCTCTGACTGCGAGGGCGCGGGCGAGATGTTCCAGGTCACGACGCTGGATCTTGAAAACCCGCCGAGAACGCCCGACGGCAAGGTCGATTACAGCAAGGACTTTTTCGGCAAGAAGACGAGCCTGACCGTCTCCGGCCAGCTCAACGCCGAAAACTTCGCCATGGCGTTCGGCGACGTTTACACCTTCGGCCCCACGTTCCGCGCCGAGAATTCCAACACCGCGCGCCACGCCGCCGAGTTCTGGATGATCGAGCCGGAGATGGCGTTCTGCGACCTCGACGGCGACCTTGAGGTCATGGAGGCGATGGTCAAGCATATCATCCGCCGCGTGATGGAGCGCTGCCCGGATGATCTCGCGTTTTTCAACAGCTTTGTCGACAAGGGTTTGCTGGAGCGTCTCCAGCACGTCGAGAGTTCCGACTTTGGCCGCGTGACGTATACCGAGGCCGTCAAGCTCTTAAAGGAGAGCGGCCAGAAGTTCGACTACCCCGTCGAGTGGGGCATCGACCTGCAGACTGAGCATGAGCGTTACCTCACCGAGCAGATCTTCAAGCGCCCCGTGTTCGTCACGGACTATCCGCAGGAGATCAAGGCGTTCTATATGCGCCTCAACGACGACGGCAAGACCGTCGCCGCAGCGGACTGCCTCGTTCCGGGCATCGGCGAGATCATCGGCGGCAGCCAGCGCGAGGAGCGCATCGAGCTGCTCGAAAAGCGCATCCGCGAGCTCGGCATGAATCCCGAGGACTACTGGTGGTACTGCGACCTGCGCCGCTACGGCTCCTGCCGTCACGCGGGCTTCGGCCTCGGCTTCGAGCGCATGGTGATGTATTTAACGGGCATCGGCAACATCCGCGACGTGGAGCTGCATCCGAGAACCGTGGGCAACGCAGACTTTTAATTCTTCAAAAAACAAGGGACACGGAAACCGTGTCCCTTGTTTTTTGAAGAATTGCACTCCGCTTCGTGCCTTGCCGCCCAAAGGGCGGCTTCGACACGCGCGGAGCGAGAAGAGTTTTTTGGCACGCGCATGTCGCGCAAAAAAACGATTCGAAATCATTTCGCGTCTGCGGACGCGAAAGTAGTTTGCAGCGCGTTGGCGACGGAGAATTATTTTGTGGTAAATAGTTACAAATGGGAACAAAAGCGCGAAAGGCATAGTCAAAAGAAGTGAAGTCTGCTATAATGACCGCGCAGTTTTGAGAGAGGAGATTTTGACATGAAACACTTTTTTGCACTGCTGCTCAGCGTGCTGATGGTGCTGTCGCTGCTGACTGCCTGCGGCGACAAGACGACGCCGTCCGACGGCGACGATCAGACCGTCACGGACGAGAATGGCAGCGACACCGACAACAATACTGACGATACAACTGACCCCTACGACGCCGTGCGCAGCTACTGGTCCGAGGACCAGCTCACGCAGGCCTGGGGGCCGGATCAGGTGGTGGAGCACCTCTTTTTCCACCCGATCATCGCCTATCCGCAGTGGGCCTTCCACGACTGCAATGCCAGTCAGGACCAGCGCTACGGCCTCGACGACTGGATGGTGACGGTCGACGAATACAACAAAATTTTGCAGTCCGTGTACGACAAGGGCTACATTTTAGTCGCGATGGAAGACGTCTGGAGCGAGGTGACGGACGAGACCGGCACGCATATGGTGCGAAACACCCTGATGCTGCCAGAGGGTAAAAAGCCGCTCGTCATCAGCTTTGACGACGTGAACTACTACCCCTATATGCTCGACGAGGGCTTCACGAGCAAGCTCGTCGTCGGCGAGGACGGCGAGATCTGGGCGCAGTGCACCGATCCGTACACAAATGAGACCTTTTTGACCAAGGAACTCGACGCGACGCCCATTCTCGACCAGTTTGTCTACGAGCACCCCGACTTTTCGCTGAACGGCGCGAAGGCCATCTTCTCGCTGACGGGCTATCAGGGGATACTCGGCTATCGCACGCAGGATGACCGCGACATCGCGGCAGATTCGCCCGACCGCCCCGCGTTCGATGCCTACCGCGCGAGCGAGATCGAAGCGGTCAAGCCCGTCATAGCGCGTTTGAAGGAGACCGGTTGGACGTTCGGCAGCCACACCTGGGGCCACATCCGCCTCGACACCAAACCGCTCCAGACCGTCATCAACGACACCGAGCGCTGGGCGGACGAGGTCGGCTCGCTCGTCGGTCCGACGCAAATTCTGTTCTACCCCCACGGCGGCCGTCCCGACGGTGACGACTGGCACCAGACCGGCGAGCGCTTCAAGTACCTGCAAAGCCAGGGCTTCCGCATCTTCGCGAGCGTCGGCACGAGTTCGTTCAGCTATGTGAAGCCCGACATTTCCGCCGTCATCTGCGACCGTCTGCATCCGGACGGCACCACGCTGCGCCACTCGCGCAGCCGCTATCTGCAATTCTATAACGCCGAGGACATCATGGATACGCAAGTCCGTCCTGATCTCGGCGTAGACTGGTGAGGAGGCGTTATTATGGCAACGTTAGAAGAACTCAAGGCGAAGGCCGTCGCCATGCTGGACATGGCGTATGTGCCGTATTCCCACTTCCCCGTGGGCGCGGCACTCGAATGTGAGGACGGCGCGGTCTTCACCGGCTGCAACATCGAAAATTCGAGCTACGGCCTGACGAACTGCGCCGAGCGCACCGCGGCGTTCAAGGCCGTGAGCGAGGGGCACCGGCGCTTCAAGCGCATCGTCATCGCTGGGCGCAGCGACGACTACTGCTACCCCTGCGGTGCGTGCCGTCAGGTGCTCTACGAGTTCGGGCCCGACATGGAGGTCGTGTGCCTGAACAAGGACAACGAAGAAAAGCACCTGCACATCAAGGAGCTGCTCCCCTACGGCTTCGACCAGACGTGGCTTGCAATCGACGAGAAATAACGAAAAAAGAGAGCGGCGCTGCCGCTCTCTTTTTTTGCGCTTTAGTTGCTGCCGGAGGAGGCATTGATCGTCAACGTGCCGCTGACCGTCGAAATTTCCAGCTCGCTCATCTCACCGCCCTCGAGCGCGGGCACGGTGTAGTACGCTTCGTGGTCGCCGCAGACGATGAGCGTTCCTTCGCGCTCGGTGAGCGCGGAGCGGAACGCGCCGCTTTTCGTTTCATAGTCGAGAGTAAAGCCGTCCTGCGCGGGAAGGGTCAGATAGATGCTGCCGCTCTCCGTTTCGGCATCAAGGCGCAGCGCACGCTCGGTAGCCAAAATCAGGTTGCCGCTGACGCTTTCGAAGTTCAGCGCGCCGAGCGCGCCGGCGATATCCACCTTGCCGCTCGCGGTTTCGATCTCGGCATTTTCCGCTTCGCCTGCAAGCTCGATCGCGCCGGAGAGCGTCGAAATATCGACCCTTGCCCACGTGCCGTCCACCACGCCGGCATTGCCGCTCGTGGTCTCGATCTCCACCTCCGGGCAGTTCGCGCACATCACGCGCGCGTCGCCGCTGAGCGTCGAAAGCTCGATCTTCTGCGCATCGGCGCTCACGTAGGCGTAGGCGTCCGTTGTTTCGACTTTTATCTCCTCAAAGTGACCGGCGCTGACCAGTTCCCTCGGAAGTCCCACGTCGAGGTGCTTTTCCCCGTCGTAGCTGCCGCGGTAAGCGTCGCCGAGGAAGCGGATGCGCAGCGTGTCGCCGTCGATCGCGCAGACCATCTTCTCGCTCTCGGCGAGCGGCGCGGTGGATTCCTCCTTCACGCTGATCTGCGCGCTCTGCTCGGCGGTATAGATGTTCACGCTGCCGCTGCGCCACGAGATGTCGATCTTGCGGATGTCTTCGCTCTCGCCGATGCTGAGCACCGCGCCCGGGTGGAGCTCTTCGCTCCCCTCCGCCTGCGTGCAGAAGGTGTAGGTCGCACTGCTGCCGTCCCAGAGCGCGTCGACGGCGAAAATGCCGCCGCTTTGCGGCAGTTCTGCGCGGAATGTGCCGTTATCCTGCCGCTGGGCGGTCACGGTCTCGGACGGCATGCCGGTGCTGCCCCAGGCGTCGGACGGCCAGCAGCGGAGACTGACGGAATCGGGCGAATTATCGCCGAAATCGAGCGTCACGGTGTAGAAATAGGCGGCTGATACTGCAAAGGGCATTTCCAGTACAGGCGTGATGTCACGGGAGGTTTCGTCCAGCGGGTGCGCGCCGCAGGCAATGGCGGTCATGCTCTGTAGGCCCTGAGTGTAGGTCCAGTCGTAGCTGCTGCTTTTGAGGGTGACGCTGCAAGCGTTTGCACTTGTCACCGTCAGTGTTGGCGGGGTTTGGCGCGCGGCCTCGTCTGCGCTTTTTTCGCCGCAGGCGGTCAGGGAGAGCAGGAGCGCGAGGGGGAGCAGAAGGGAAAGGAGCTTCTTCATCGTTCGTTCCTCATTTCTTTCGGATACTTCTATAGACGTATGATAGCCGAAAAAGTTCCCACGCACAACGGCGATCGCTGCACAAAACGCGGCAATTTGTTGTATCGTGAATTCTAATACCGGAGGCGGTACAGCTTTTTGCCGCGTTGTGTGCAACGATTCTTCATGATACGGCGTATCATGAAAAGGCAAATCATGCATCAGTGTTCCCGCGTTTGCAGGGGGGTGTGGGCGGCCTTTTCCAACATTATATTTTGGGGGAAAGCGCATGGACAAGACGACAAATTTCGACCTGCCGCAGTGGGTCAAGGAGGACCCGATCAAAATGCAGGACTTCAACGCCGCGTTTGCGAGCATCGACGCGGCGCTCAAGGCTGAGGGTGACGCGCGCAGCGAGGCCGACGGCACGGCGGCGGAGCGCATCACGGCATTGGCGCAGACGATCGCAAACGGTAAAATCTGCCGCATAAAATACGGCTCGTATACCGGCAACGGCACCTACGGCGCGGCGAACGCGGTCAGCATCGAGTGCGGGTTCTACCCGCTGCTGGTGATGGTGAGCAGCTCGAGCAGCAGCCACTACTGGGCGGTGCGCGGGTTCGACAAGTTCTACTACAGCAACAACCGCGAAAACGAAATGACGTGGGGCGACAGTGGCGTGAGCTGGTACTACCCGCAGGACGACCAGTATTACCCCCCGTCGAGCAACCAGATGAACGCAATCGACACGACCTATTACTATCTGGTGCTGGGCTACAGCAACGACGGAGAGCAAGGGAACTGAATCAAGGCAAAAAACAGCCCCGAGGCGAAAGCCTCGGGGCTGAAACTCTACTTTAGGGGGAAAGATCCCTCAGAAGAGAAGTTTTTAGTTAGCGAAGGACATGATCGAAGTGTAGGAACCGGCGGTGACCTTATAGGTACCAGCGCCGATCACGCCGTTCAGCTCAATGGTGACAAAGGTAGCACCATCGCTGCCAACCGTACCGGAGAAAGTGCCGACGGCGACATAGCCGTTGTCACGGAGCTGCTCGAGAGTGACGCTGTAAACATCACCCTTCTTAGCATCGTTGTTAGCGTTCAGAGACACCGTAGCGCTCTTGTTAGCGTTGAGGGCAACGCCGATAACAGTAGCGGTGTTGGGAACATCGACGCCACTCTTGACCTTGTCGTAGGCGTAAGCCTGCAGTGCCAGAGCGTTGAGCTGACCGTTGTTCTGGATAGAAACAAAGTAGTAGTGCTGGTCGGCAGGATTGCCCATCGTGCCAACAACCTTGGTCAGGTCGGTGACCACGCTGTAATACTTGTTAGCGCTATAGTCGTGATAGAGAGAATCAGCGAAGGTGTCACGATCAGAATAGTTCTTCTCCGCAGTGCCAGCAGCACCCTCAACGATGTTGATCGTGATGTCGCTATAGGTGTTATAGGCGGAGGAAAGCGGGTAGTTTGCATAACCCTTCAGCTGCTCACCGTCGGTGACGATGTGACCGCTCTTGACAACGCCATCCTCAAGAGTGACAACATAGAGCGTGTTGTTCACAGGATAGCCAGTCTGACCACTGATCTTCAGGGTGTTCTGCAGAGCGTCAAAGTTAGCGAACTTGACTTCGCCGGCAACGCCGTCAACATAGCCCTTGACGACCCACGTACCGTCGGACAGGGTGTAAGCGCCCTGCTGACCGTCGAAGTAGAACAGGCTGGTGACCTTGGAGGTCGTGGTGGGAGCGATAACGTAGACGTAATCGGCAACGTTGTCGCCGTTCAAATCAACATAGTCAACTTCGCCCTTGGCATAGTTGTCGATGTTGGTGAAGCCGGTGATGGACTTAAAGGTATAGGGGTTAGCAGTGGTGTCAGCACCAGAACGAACCAGGAACACAGTATTGGAGTTGACAACGAGAGTACCAGTCGCGCCGCCATAGACCTGAGTGTTCTTGCTCACGGCAACATCGGCGAGATTGTAGAGCTTGGCGGCAGTACCGGTGGCAACTTCAACAGCGTCAAGAGTGCCGTTGGACTTGGTAGTGAACTGGAACAGGTGACCGTTCAGGATGCCATTGGTATCAGCAACCTTGTTGGTGTTGATGTAGGTGTCAACGTAGAAATACTTGTTCTGGTCGTCGGCCTTCATGACCAGTGCGTTGATACCAGTGCTGTGGGTAACATCACCGGACTTAACAGTCTTGGTAGCGGGGGTAGCGGGGGTGGCGGGGGTGGTGTAGACATAGGTCATCTTGCTGATGTCAACCTGAGCGGTGGTGCCGTCCATGTAGGTGACGTTGGCCTTTGCCACGCCGGAACCGTCAGTGGCGTTGCCAGCCCACCAGATGGAGTTGATCACACCGTAGCTGGTAGCAGCAGCGATCTCAACCGCACCGATCAGGTTGTTGTAGGAATCGAAGTACCAAGTGTACTTGGCGTCCTTCTGAGCGGCCTGGTCGAGGTAGAACTTGGCAGCATCGTCATAAACGGTGCCCTCAACGTTGTGCTGCTGAGCGTTCCAGTAGATCACGCTCTGAGCGCCGTCAACAGAAGTGGCCTTGGAAACGATCTCGGCATACTGATCAGCAGTGTTGAGCACCTTGCCGCTGACAGTGGCGGAGTTGTCAACCTTGACGGTGTAAGCGTTGACAAGGACATACTCATCCTTGGCATAGCCATAGTTGTCGTCGTAGTCCTTGAGCGTCAGAGGAGTAGAAGCGTTCTTGGCATCATAGACCTCGAGGGTGATGGTGGCAGGAGTCTTGACGTGACCCTGAGCATCATAGGTGATGTCAGCAACGTAGGTGACCTTGGCAAGGAAGGTGTCGATCATGACGATGGTATCGTCATAGACTTCGAACAGACGGCCCTGAGCACCCATCTTAGTCTTGGTGTCGGTCAGGTTGACGGTGTACTTGGTGCTGGCGGTCTGACCGTTGACGATCAGGGTGTAAGCGGTGTCGGCCTTCAGGCCAGCATCGTGAGCGACGTCGCACTCAGCAACAGCCTTGGTGTAGGTCAGGTCGGGCTTCTCAACGAAGGTAGTGGCCTTGTCGCCGGTGGTGTAGGTCCACTTGGTGGCGGGACGGCCCCACTTGTCGGCAGCAACAGCGGAAGCGAGCTTGAAGTTCTTCTCGCCGAGGCTGTTGGTCTTGGTGCTGATGACCTTATCGGTCACATAGCCGAAGGCCGGGGTGTAGGTGACCTGAGCCTTCTGGATGCCCTGGAACAGGAGCTCAGCGACCAGCTCACGGGAAGCGGGAGCGTTCAGGTCGGTGGTCTTCGCCACGTTGTCCAGAACGCCGAGCTGCTGCGCGGTCTGCGCAACATGGAGCGCCCAGTCAGCGCCGGAGAACTCGTTGTTCTTGTCGTAGCCGACAGCGCGGAGGATCATGGCGAGGACTTCATAGCCGGTGACCTTGCCGGACGGCTTGAAGGTGCCATCGGGATAGCCCTTGACGAGGGAGGCGTTGGCACAGTAGCCGATGTAGCCCTGAGCCCAACCGGCACCAGCCATGTCGCTGAACTTGTTATAAGTGGCATAGAGGCCGGACTTATCGTTCTTGGCGACGTCGGCAGTGTAGATACGATAGATGATCGTAGCTACCTCAGCGCGGGTGATGTTGCCCTCGGGCTTGAAGGAACCATCCTCATAACCCTTGAACACACCCATGCCATTCAGAACGGCAACAGACTCAGCGTAATCATCGCTGATGCTCTTGTCATCCTTGAAGGCTGCGTTGGCGCTGACGGCCAGAGACAGAGTCATGACCAGAGCCAGCACCATTGCGAGTAACTTTTTCATAGATGTTACTCTCCTTTCATAAATTTCCATCCCCTTGGAGCGCTCCGGCAGCGAAAAGCGGGCATTTTGCTGTTCGCGGGCGAAAATGAAGGTTGACCGAAAAAGTTGCAAAACATTTCGATTTTCTTGCATTTTTGACCGTTTTGCAGGAAAACGCGCGATTTTAGTTGCTATCGCATCCCCTTAAAGATGGTTCGTTTGTCAGAAAGGAGCAAGTTTCGGCGTTTCTCGGCTTACTTACCGTGGCATGCCGATCCCGTAACTAAGTCGGGAACGCACCGTTCCCCACCCTTTCTGCACTGTCACCTTACCACAAGCAAAATTTCAAGTCAACGCTTTCGCCCCATCTGTAACACACTTGTAACAAACCGCCGCTTCTGTTACAGCTTGACATAAAACCCCCGCTTTCGCCATTATCCGCCACCACATACATATAATATATAGGCACAAATATGAAAAAAGCGGCCTAAGCCGCTTTTTGTGTTCTGATGACCCGCGCAGCGGTCAGGCGGCAAGTAACAGTAGTCCGCGCCGCCGCGCGGGGAGCGAAATTTCCCTTTTCCAGCCGCGGCCCGCCGAAAAAAAGGAAAGCCCGCTCACCTGAGCGGACTTTCGCCGATATTTTTTGCACAACCCCGTACAACCCAAAAAAATTCGCGCCCGCAGGCGCGCAATGATCCTGATCGTTTTTTGTCGCGACAGAAGGTGAATTGCCGCAAAGCGGCAAGAGAAGCCGCCCTGGGGCGTGTGCGTGGCAAAAAAACACCTCTCACGCCGCAAACGTGCGCGCCTACGGCGCGTGCGCTGCCGCGGCGTGCAATCCAAAATCAAAAAAGGCGGCTTTCGCCGCCTTTTTTGAAGTGCTTTACTGAATCTCGATCTGCTTCGCGTTCACCACCGCGCTCTTCTTCGGCATGTTCAGCTTGAGCACGCCGTCATTGTACTGCGCGGAGATATTCGCGACCTCGACGCCGCTGATGTCGAACGCGCGCTGGTAGCTGCCGTAGCTGCGCTCGCAGCGGACGTAATTGCCCTTCTTGTCCTGATCCTCGTGCTCGCTGTGGCGCTCGGCGCGAATGGTCATCGTGTCGCCGTCCACATCGACGTGGATGTCCTCTTTCTTGAAGCCCGGCAGATCAGCTTCCAGCAGGTAACTGTCGCCCTTGTCCTGAATATCGGTCTTAAACTCGCTCAGTCCGCGGCCCCACGAGCCGTCACCGAAGAATGCGCGCTCCATCTGATCCCAGGGATCATAAGCCGCAATGTGGTTGTTTCTGCGTTCAAAAGGTCTCAGTTCAAACATAATACAAAGCCTCCAAATCTATTCTGGCGAGCCGCTCTTGCAGCCCGCGTGGTTTACTTTTCTTTCGTTCCCCTCGGAACAATTATGAGTATAGGCACGCCCTGTGAACAAAAATACATCTTTTGATGAACAAATCTTTAACTTTAGCACTCTTTCGCCGAGAGTGCTAAAAATTGTGGTAGCTGCGGACCGCTGCCAAACCGCTACCCGATTTTCCGTGCCCGCAAAGCCTTGCAAAATCAGACTTTTTTCGCCCCGCCAAACCCCCGTTTCCGGCAAATCGCTACCAAACCGCTACCCGCCGCGCCCGCGAGCCCTTGCGCGGCGGGCTTTTTCCGCGTCGCTAAGGGGATGCGATATCCGCTGAATTGAACGTCTTCGCCTTGATTCTGCTAAATTTTGCTTATTTTCTATTGTTTCTGCAATATTTTGAGGATTTGCAAATTTTGGCAGCAATCACGGGAAAGCGGGAGAGACGGCGGGTGTTCGGCCGCGAGAAGATGATGACGTTATCGTCATCATCGACACCTTCCTCGCCAAGGTCACCTATGTTGCTCCCGCGGCTTATGATGCCAATGGCCACCTGCGCACCGAGGCTACCATCAAGCTCGATGTCTATGCCACCAAGAACTCCACCGCTGCTACCCCGCTCACCCTCACCAACGGCGAGGATGCGTATCCGTATGCTGTCGGCGATTACGTTCTCCTGAACGCCTTCACCAACGCTGTTAACAGCGCTACCGAGAGCGGCCTCATCAAGACCGGCGCTGACAAGTACGGCGAGATCGTTTCCAAGGCCACTTCTGTTGACGGCGCTCAGACCATCATCTACTGGAACAACGAGCAGCACAATGTTGCTGGCACTGTCTATGATGATGCTGTCAAGTTCATCCTCGACGAGGCTGGCAACTCCACCGAGAACCACACCTGGTTCCTCGACCAGTATGGCAACCTCATCGGTAACGTTGAGATCGCTGCTGCTACCAGCTACGGCGTCATCAACTCCATCTGGTGGGCTGGCAACGCTGCGGACGGTTCCGGCGTTGCTAAGGCGAACGTCACCTATGTTGACGGCACCACCGCTCTGGTTGACCTCAGCAAGATCACTGTCGACGCCGCTTCTCAGCCTGGTCAGCCCTATGACGCCAGAGTTGGTACTCCCACCTACTCCGTCATCAACAGCGACATCATGACCGTCACTGGTACTGAGAAGCCTTCTGGTAAGTTCTATGTTACCACGGATGGCGATACCAACTATGATGTTGAGGCCGCCGAGTCCAACACTAATAGCAACAATATCATTGCTGGCCACCTGTTCCAGTTCACCGCTCAGACTGACGGCACTGTTGCCGCTGTCGAGGTCTCCGGTAATGGCACTGGCGCAACCGCCACTGTCAATGGCTCCACAGTCACCACTACCGCCAAGAAGGCTCTTCGCAGCCTGGATGTCGCGGTTGGTACTGATGCTCTGTACAATGGCAAGCTGCTCACCAACAGCGCCACCATCTTCCTGATTCGCTCCGGCAATGGCGATACCGTTCCCTTCACCTATAAGTCTGTCACCGGTATCAACGCCATCGATAACTATATCCAGGGTGAAGTCGACTATGTTGACCTGAACGATGACGGTGTTGCAGATTACGTCTACATCATCGCTGCTTCCGACACCGCTAAGGCTGAGGGTCTGTTCTACTATGCCGGCAACAACAACTACTCCTATAACAGGTTACTGGACCATCAACGGCTTCACGGACGGTGTTGATGCTACGCTGACTGTCGCTAACGACAACTTCTTCGATGGCATCTCCGGCTATGACACTACTCATGCCGGTTGGGTCAGCAAGATCGTTGCTGCTTCCAACCGCCTGTATCTGGTGAAGACCGAGGACGGCCTGCTCCCCGCTGAGCCCGTTGCTTACAACACCAACGATACTCAGCTCACTCTTGACGATGATTATTCCGACGCTTACACGGGCAAGACCCCGTACGTCAATGTTGTCGCCGGTGAAACTGGCAGCAAGTTCGATAACAACCTGCTGAGCATGGCCGCTGGTCAGAACTTCACCACCAATGAGTCTACCAAGTTCGTTGTTGATGGCAAGACTGCTGCTCTGCCCTACTCCCTCACCGACTACAATGTCATCATTGTCTGGGATCGCGCCAAGAGCACCGCTCTCCAAGTCTACGCTTACAGCAAGGACACCACTAAGACCAACACGGACATCGTTTACTCCGTTGTTGCTCGTGACAACCAGGTCATCACTGCCACCGTTAACAATGGCACTCTGACCATCGACCAGGCCAAGCTCGTTTCCTCCACCAACGGTGCTGCCAACGTGGACGCTGCGTTCACCACAGCCACCGCTGCCGTGAAGTTCTACGATCTGGCCGGTAACGAAGTTGCTACCAGGCAGGCTGCTGTGACCCCCACCGTGAACGGCGGTGGCACGGCCTGCGTCATCAGCATCAGCGTTCCCACTACTCTCACGCCTGCGAACTACAAGGTCGTTGTGACCCTGGACAACGTGAAGGTCGGTTCTGATGTTGTTGCTACTTCCCTCTCCGTCTTCGAAAACGTGATTGGCTTCTAAACAACATTCGTTAGACGTCTCGTTCTGCTACGCGACTGACAACAAAAACAGCCCCGAGCCGAAAGGCTCGGGGCTGTTTTTTGCTTTATCCAGTCCGCGTCATAACCGAGGACAAGATAGCAATATTCTTTCCCGCTGCTGTTGAACTGCGAGGATGCCGTATATCCGCCAGAGTCGCTGTCTAACGTCTGCGATACCCGGCTCACGCCGCTGTCACCCCATGTATAGTAATTGTTCATGGAGCCGATGCCGGACGAGCAGCCGGTCACGCCGCGTATGGCCGTCGTTTTCTGTCCGCCGTCCGCGCGGAACAGCACCAGCACCGCGGGGCAAAAGCCGCATTCGACGCTGTTCGGGTGATTTTGGCCCGATAGACCGGTGCCGGTGTATGTGCCGAACTTCGCGCGGCAAATCTTGCTGTTGGCAATCGTCTGCGCAATGGCGGTCACGGTCTCCGCCTCCGCCTTGGCCGCCACCGCGTCGGCGTTGGCCTTGAGCGTTTCGTCGATCTTGCCAAACGCCGCATTGAAGTCATCCATCTTGATAAAGTCCGACTTTTCCCACTTGGGCAGGCCGTAATTGGCTGTTTTTCCCATCGCGTCCTCCCCTTTCACCACGCGCGGCGCACGACGCTCAGCACGCCGATGGCCTCGTCGATGCTCGAAAAGCGGTAGACGCGCTCGTCGCGCTCGCGCTGCGCCTTTTCGATCGGGTTTTCGAATTTCATCCGCGCCAAGTGCTCGCATTTTTCGATCTGGGTTCTGGGTCGTTCATAGGTGTTGTTGTACATGTTTTTCCTCCTCATTTTGTGCAGCCCACGCATTTGCGCGGACCGTTTACAGCTATAAAGCTGTAAAGCGGTTTTTGGGACGAACCGGTGCAGCGGAGGAAAAATTTTCCGCCTTGACAACGCATGAAAGCGGGGTATAATGGAGGTAGAAAAGGGCGCTGCGACAAGCGGTTAGTCCAGTTCGTAAGTAGTTTCAATCATAGAAACCGTCACTTGCCGGAGTGGCGGTTTCTGCTTTTTGCATACTTGACACGCATAGAAAATCCGCTATAATAGAAGCAGAAAAGGGCGCTGTTGTCATGACGGTTAGCCCTCAAAGCTGGTTAAAACAATACTATGTTAACCGCTCGGTGGCCGCCGGGCGGTCAACACGCTTTTGGGGCTATGTAGGTCATTACCATGAGGACAATGACGAGACACAGAAGAAAACGCAGAGCATTTCCTCTTCCCATCCGCATCACCCCCTTTCGCAAGGGAGTGGCTAACCGCCGTTTACAACAGCGCTTACCTTTATTTTACGGTTTTTTCCGCATTTTGTCAATCTTTTCCGCCCATTGGGCGGTTTTTTGCATTTTTTAGAGGGTTTCGAGCGTCAGCAGCGCGTCGAGCAGCGGCCACGCCTGCGCGAGCTCCCGCCCCGCCTGCCAGAAGCCGATGCCCTGCAAGCCCTTTTCCGCCGCGAGGGCGATCTTCGCGCGCAGCGAGCGCGCGTCCTCGAACCAGACGACGTGTTCGCGCCGCATTTTGTCGAAGTAGTGGTAGCAGGGCGAGCGCGCGGTTTCGTCAAACTCAATTTCCGCCCCCACCAGCCGCGCCCGCGCGACGGCCGCCTGCGACGAGAACGTCTCGGCCCGCGTGCGGCCTTTTTCGTAGGGCAGCGGCCAGTCGTAAGCGTACAGCGGCGCACCGAGGAAGATGTTCTCCCCCGCCGTGACCGAGAGCGCGTAATCGAGCACCGCGCGCACCTGCGGCAGCGGCGCGATGGCCTGCGGCTCGCCGTAGACATAGCCCCATTCGTAGGTCATCAGGAACACGGCGTTCGCGGCTTTTGATAGCAGCGCGTAGTCGTGCGCCTCGTACAATAGGCCGCGCTGCTGCGCGCTCGTCTTCGGCGCGAGTGCGGCGACGACGGGCTTTCCCTCCGCGTTCAGCGCCTCGCGCAGACGGCAGACGAACGCGGCGTAGTCCTCACGCAGCTCCGGCGGGACGTACTCGAAGTCGACGTCGAGGCCGTAGTATCCCTTTTTCGCCATCGTCTGCAAAATCTCGGCAAGGAGCGCGCTCTGCGCGTGGTCGTTTTGCAGGAGCGCCGCGGCGTTTTCGCTCGAAAAATTCCCCTCCGGCGTCAGCGTCGAGAGGTGCATGAGCGATTTTGCGCCATAGCGCGCCGCACGTTCGAGCAGGCGCGCGTCGTCGAGCGGCGCAAGGACTCCCGCGGGCGTGATGCCGTAGGTGAACGGCGTCAGATACGTCAGGTACGGCAGGACCGAGTCGAGCAGCTCGCCGCCGATGTAGGGGTAGGCGTAGGCGTTCACGCCGAGCGTACCGAGCGGCGCTTCGTCTGCGTAGTCGATGGCAAGCACGTCGCCCTCGCGCAGAAGCTCGCGTCCGTGGAGGAAAAAGTTCCGCCGCAGGAGCGTCCTGACGCTCAAATCATAGTCCCGCGCGATGGACGAAAGCGTCTCCCCCGCGCGCACGGTGTGCAGTGTCTTCGGCGTCCGCACGACGAGCGCCTGGCCGATCACAAGCGGCGTACTCAGCGCAAGGCCGTTGTCCGCCGCGACGAACGCGGGCAGGGCGTCGTGCATCGCGGCGATGGAAGAAAGCGTGTCGCCGCGCTTTACAACATGAATGTGCATGGTCGATCACCTCGCACCATTCTATGCCGGATTTTTCGCGCTTACCCCAGCGCGACGTCCAGTATCATCATCAGAAGGAAGCCCACGAGGAAGCCGCACGTCCCCCGCCGTCCGCCCGCGCGCGGAAGAAGCTCCTCCGCCACGACGTAGAGCATCGCCCCGGCGGCAAAGCTGAGTAACCACGGCATCAGCGCGTGGATTCCCGCCGCCGCGAGCACGACGAGCGCGCCGAACAGCGGCTCCACCGCGCCGGAGAGCACGCCGGTCCAGAAGGCGCGCCGTTTCGACTTGCCCGCCTGGTACACCGGCAGCGCCACCGCCGCGCCCTCGGGAAAGTTCTGCACGCCGATGCCAAGCGCCAGCGCGAACGCGCCGGCAAGGCTCTCCCCGTCCGCCGCGAGCGCGAACGCGAGGCCGACGGCCATGCCCTCGGGGATGTTGTGCAGCGTGATGGCCGAGAGGAGCAAAAAATCGCTGTGCACCTCTCCCCCGCCGCGCCGCCGCACGAGCTCGTCGAGCAGGAAGAGCGTCAGCGCGCCGAGCACGATGCCCGCCGCGGCGGGCAGAAACGGCGGCAGACGCCCCTCTGCCTCCGTCTGTTCGATGGCAGGCAGGATGAGGCTCCACACACTCGCCGCCATCATCACGCCCGCGGCAAAGCCCAGCAGCGCGCCCTGCGCGCGCTCGCACACCTTGCGGGCAAAAAAGAACACCGTCGCGGCGCCCAGCGCCGTCATCAGAAACGTGAAAGACGTGCCGAGCAGAGCCAGCATCAGTGGTCGAAGCATATCCGTTCATCGCCTTTACGGTTTGTCAGGCGGAAAAGCGCCTGTATGCCAGTATAGGCGGCAGGAATGAAAAATGTGAAAAAGGGCGCGGAGAATTCTCCGCGCCCTTTTGGAGCAATATTGACTTACTGCATCAGCTGCGCGACCATGTCGGTGTACGCGCTGGGATCTTCGAGCGGCAGCCCCGCGATGAGGTTTGCCTGATCGTAGAGGATCTTGGCATACAGCGCCGCCTTGTCGCGGTCCGTTGCCAGCGCGGCGGCCATCGCCTTGACCGCCGGATGATCGACGTTCAGCTCGAGGATGCGCTCGGCCTTGATGGGCTCGGGCATCTGGAAGTTCTTGAAGTACTTCTCCATCTCGAAGCTGAAGCCCTCGCCCGCCGTCAGGCAGACGGGATGGGTCTTCAAGCGGTGCGAGACCTTGGCCTCCTTGATCTTGTCGCCGAGCGTCTCCTTGACGAACTGCATGAGCTCCGCGCTCTCGCTGTCGTCCTTGTGCTCATCCTCGTCACCGAGCTCGAGGTCGCCGTCCACGATGGAGCGGAACGGCTTTTCGTCGTAGTTCATCAGCGCCTGCAAAACGAACTCGTCCGTCTCGCCGGTCAGGTACAGAACCTCGTAGTCCTTGTCCTTCAAAAGCTCGGTCTGCGGCAGCTTGTCCACGGCGGCGATGCTCTCGCCCGCGGCGTAGTAGATGCACTTCTGGCCTTCCTTCATGCGCTCGACGTACTCCTTGAGCGTCGTGAGCTTCTTCTGCGTGGAGGAGTAGAACATCATCAGGTCCTTGAGCGAATCCTTGCGGCTCTCGCCGCCGTCGCTCACGATGCCGTAACCGATCTGACGGCCGAAGTTTTCGTAGAATTTCTCATAGCCCTCGCGGTCTTCCTTGAGGAATTTTTCAAGGTCGGCGCGGACCTTCTTTTCGAGGTTCTGGCCGATGACCTTGAGCTGGCGGTCATGCTGTAAAAGCTCGCGGGAGATGTTCAGGCTCAGGTCCGGCGAGTCGACCACGCCGCGCACAAAGCGCAGATAGTCAGGCAGCAGCGAGTCGCACTTGTCCATGATGAGAACGCCCGCAGAGTAGAGCTGCAATCCCTTTTCATATCCTTCCGTGTAGAAGTTGAACGGGCGCGAAGACGGCACGAACAGCAGTGCCTTATAGGTCACGCTGCCCTCGGCCGAGACGGTGATCGTGCGCTGGGGCTTGTCGAATTCATGCGTCAGCTCGGAGTAGAACTTGTTGTACTCCTCTTCCGTGACGTCGCTCTTCTTGCGCTGCCAGAGCGGCACCATGGAGTTGACGGTCTTCATCTCCTCGACGGTCTCGTACTCGGGCTTCTCCGGGTCGCTGCCCTCTTTGACCTTCTGCTCGGGCAGCAGCATGCGGATGGGGTAGCGGATGTAGTCGGAGTACTTCTTCACGAGCGCGTGCAGGCGGTAGGATTCCAAGTACTCGCTGTACTTCTCCTCGTCCGTGTCGGGCTTGATGTGCATGATGACGTCGGTGCCGACGGCCTCCTTGTCGCATTCGGTGATCGTGTAGCCGTCCGCGCCGGAGGACTGCCACTCATAGGCCTGCTCCGAACCGTACTTCTTCGTGCGGACGGTGATGCTGTCGGCGACCATGAACGCGGAGTAGAAGCCCACGCCGAACTGCCCGATGATGTCGATATCGGCGTCCTTTTTGTCCTTTTCCTCGGTCTCCTGGCGGAACTTGTAGGAGCCAGAAGACGCGATGACGCCGAGGTTGTTTTCAAGCTCTTCGCGGCTCATGCCGATGCCGTTATCCGAGACCGTCAACGTGCGGTTCTCCTTGTCGACCGACACCGTGATGGCAAAATCGCTGCGGTTCATGCCGACCTTGTCGTCCGTCAGCGCGACGTAGCAGAGCTTGTCGATAGCGTCGCTGGCGTTGGAAATGATCTCGCGCAGGAAGATCTCCTTGTGCGTGTAAATCGAGTTGATCATCAGATCGAGCAAACGCTTCGATTCTGCTTTAAACTGTTTTTTAGCCATAAAAGCATCCCTCTCTGAATTGTATTTGAATCTAAGTATAGCAGGAAATTCCTGATATTTGTTACTAAACTCTTAATTTTTAGCACTCGTCGGCAGCAAGTGCTAAAGCGAAACGGTTCCCTTTGTTATAAATAAAAGGTACTATTGGTTTCGCACAGGTGCGAAGGGGAAGCAGCGCTGCCGCGCTGCACGGGGCAAAGGGGGCCATTCTCTTTCACAAAAGAGAATGGCCCCCTTTAAATCCCCCAAGAGAAAGGTTTTCACATTGCAAGCGAGCAGCTCGAAGAGCTGCAATGCTTGCCGATTGCACTGCCCATA
>OLVX01000653.1_pt1 | contig 33489 bp, 23 predicted proteins | sample 1673271 | NCBI WGS metagenome assembly OLVX01 (sample SAMEA3178939, study PRJEB25190) | human gut metagenome | biome: human gut; feature: human-associated habitat; material: faeces | place: Austria | collected 2013
CAATGTATCACACCGTAATCAACCACGGATTAAAAGGTTGATAGAAAGGAGAAAGGTATAATGTAAATGACTGTTAGATGAGTCTTTTTTACATTATACCAGGAAAGATATGCTTATAAATGAAATAACAGAGTCAAAATCTCTGCTGCAATTGCTTGATTTAATCAGAGAATTTTGCCGTGAGACAACTTTGGGCGATAATACCGAGAAGTGCATCAGGCTCAAAGAATCCGTAGAGAATGCAGAAGAAAACGATTATTTGACGTTGTTATCCTCATATCTGTCTATATGCGAAACCGGAGATGAAGTTATAGAGGCTTTGGAGGAGTTTGTAGACAATTGTAAAGACTTTGCAGAAGCTAACGCAGATATGACAGAACAGATAACAAAAGCCGAATTTGAGATGGTTTTATGCGAATGTGAGGAGAAATGCTGATTGATGAGCGGTATAGAAGCAGAACATACGGTTAATATAGCAGAAACAGACGCAGAGAGCCATAACAGCGAAGGCGAAATTCAATTTATAGGCAGTAATATAAACATACTTCTTCCGAGAATAGATATAAATACGGATAAAACTAAGTACATAGCTAAAAATATAGGGCAGATGCTCTATGACGTAATAGCACAAAAACTTAAATCGGATAATATAAGATATGAAATGAACAGGTATATTCCCGAAGTGAAAAACCGAGGAGAACCAACAATATCGCTGTTCAGGGAATATTTTTATAGCGTTCTTCTTTATAAAACGCAGAAACCTAAGGTTTATCCAGACTTTGACGCACATATGCACAGAGTCATTGTGTTAGAATTCTTCAAACAAATAATAGTGATGTATCTTAGGAAATAAACACTGGTTTGTGTAAAGGATTGTATTTCTTGGAAAAGTGTGTTATAATATTTGGTAACGTAGAAATGTACATGTGAAAGTAGGAAAGAATATGGATATCAAATTTAACACATATGATGATTTTATGAAAGAATATGAAATATATCAATTAGATAAATGCAGTAAATGTAATAGCGTGCGAGAGTTAATGCAGGATGATGTCATGGTTAGAATAGAAAATAGAACCCTCCATTTTCCAGGACTATTCGTTCTCTGTTGTACAAAATGCGGAGATAAGAGTTTGCCAGAATATTCAAAAGAAATGATTGATGGCGGGTATAGAACTATGGTAAAACAGAATCAATTTGTAGGTGAATTTGTTTCTAAAAATTACCGAAAGAAATTTGAATATTGTCAAGAAATTGATTATCAATATGACCATAATGATTATTATAATATCCCAGGTCTTTGCTATGACGAAGAGCATTCGGTCGAAGGATTTTTAACACCAGTATTTTTTGATAGGAAAGCACTTATATATTTTATTTCAGTTCCTGATTTTGAGGTGGATATTTTTTCAGAAACCTATGGATACATTGGCAAAAAAGATTTAGAAGGAATATATCAATATGATTGGAGTGTGCCGTTTGGCTTTAATAGTAATGGAAAGTTAGTATTTTGGTTAGGCGATTTAAATTATATGGATGCCCAGAGTCAAGCAATTCTAAAAGGGTTTAATGTGGATTCAGACCATTTAATTATTGATTCGGAATTCTTTCAAGCTCAAATGAATTGTATGTTTAGCAGTCTGATCAAAGAAAAACAAATTTTGATGAATAAAGATAATTTTATTTTGAACGTAAAAAAGAAATATAATATTGATCTGACGCATTTAGAAAAGGAATGTTCATCTCAGACTGAAAATATAGGACGTCCGCTTGTATTTACTGAACAGAGTATATCTGGAGTGATAAATGCTTTTGACAAAGTGCTAGTAGAGGGATTTGACGTTGGTCAACTTAGAGAGCTATATAAAACACTGTATACTGAAAGTGAACGAGATGCTCAATATGAAGAGTGGCAATCAATTCGTCTTATTAAAGAAATATTATTAAAATGGTGTGAAAAACTCGAAGATACAATAGATGTGGAAACACTTGTTTCTCCGCTGTATATTCTCCATGATTACCGCATATATCTTGATTATTTGCTTTCAGAGGAAAAACAAGAGAACACTAAAATGCATATTGTAGAAACTTTAGGAGTGCAAAACTTTGAAGAACAAGAAGCAATTTATTTTGAAGAAATAGAGCGGTTAGATAAATTATTTCAATATTTAGTATTACTTTCGAAATAATATACATTATGAAAATAGCAGTTTTATCAGATACGCATAACCTGCTGCGTCCAGAGGTTATAGAAATAATAAAAAGCAGCAATGCAGTAATACATGGAGGAGATATTAATTCACAGGGTGTATTAGATGAAATAAAATATGTAATGAAACCAAACGCACAGCTTTTTGTTGTACGAGGTAATAACGATAAGGAATTAGCAGCAAACCTGCCTGTAAGCCTTGATTTTGAATTGGGCGGATTAAAATTCTTCCTTACCCATAACAGAAAAGACATACCGCAGGATATAAAGGCGGATATCATTATTTTTGGACATTCGCATAAGTATCATGAAGAAAATATAAGCGGTCAAGTTTGGCTGAATCCCGGAAGCTGCGGAAGAAAACGATTTAATCTGCCAATTACAATGGCAGTCATGAATGTAAACGACAATGAATATTCCATAGAAAAGATTGAATTAGAGGGGGAATAATCAATGAATGAGGTATTAAAAACGATTTCACAAAGAAGCTCAATAAGAGCATATACAGCTAAAAAACTGACAGACGCTGAGATTAAAGCACTGATAACGGCAGGCTTGCAGGCACCGACCGCAAGAAATATGCAGGAAGTGCATATTTCAGTTATTGACGGGGATAATCCGATATTGAAAGAAATAGATACTCAATGTAAATTAACAATGCTAAAAGCGGCTCCTGATGATGAAACAAAAGCTAAAATCGAAAGTAATCCAAACAATTTTTATTATAACGCGCCAACAGTATTGATATTAAGCGCAGATAAGGATTTTAAGTGGAGTAAGCTTGACGCGGGAATAACAGTCCAGAACATTGCGCTCGCAGCACAGTCAATGAAACTTGGAAGCCTGATAATAGGAATTATTGACGATGTTATGCGAGGAGAGAAAAAAGATTATTTTGCAAAACTCTTGAAATTTCCTGATAATCACGAGTTTGCAATTGCTGTGGCGGTAGGACATAGAGCTACGGAAAAAAAGCCGCACGAGATAGATTTTGATAAATCAGTAAGCTTTATATAAGAATGAAGGGAAAAAGAAAATGCCATTTATTGATTCAAAAGTTACAGTATCAGTAACAGAGGAACAGAAAGAAAAAATCAAGTCTGAGCTTGGAAAAGCTATTACAACACTCCATAAGACTGAAACTTATTTGATGGTTGGAATTGAAGATGATTATGATTTGTGGATGGCAGGCAATAAGCTTGATAAAGGTGCGTATGTTTCAGTCAGCTTGTTCGGCAACGCATCAGCATCGGACTATGATAATATGACAGCGAAGATTTGCGAGATATATGAACAGGAACTGGGTATTCCCAGCAATGCGATTTATGTAACATATCATCCTATTGCCGATTGGGGATGGAATGGTCATAATTTCTGATGACAGTAAAATCGTCACGTCGAGCCATAAACTCAGATTTCGATGAAATCTGAGTTTTTTTATGCTTAAAATCACTAAATGATAATATAGTTAAATAAAATCATTAATAAGCGAATATAGTCATAGAAAATATATCTTTATTAATATATAATTAACTTAACAAATATATTATGGAGGAAAGGTATATGAAAAAGTTTATTTCAGCACTTATTGTGACGGCAATGATGATACCGACAGCCGTACCTATGACGGCGTTGGCAGACAATACGGTAAACAATTCCGTATCGGGTTACATTTCTGCCGACACAGGTGTTAAGCTTATCGGAAAAGACAAGCAAGCTAAAATTTATGTTGACAGCAATGATTATGAGAGTGTAATTCGTGCAGTGGGAGATATGAAAGACGATTTATCGGACGTATCGGGGCAAACTGTTACGATTAATGCAGATATTCAGTCAATGTCAGATGAAGTGAAAATTTCTGGCATTAATATTTCATCGGCAAGTATGTCTGTTGACGGTTACAAGTCGTTTACGGAAAACGGCAAAGGCATTATTGCGGTGTACAACACTGACGGAACGATAGAAAAGGTGCTTATATCGGAGGACAGCATAAACAGTACAAACGGAACGGCACATTTTAAAGAACTTCCGAGTTTTGACGGTAAAACGGTAAAAGCATTTGTGTGGAAAACAGAAAATGACAAATTGACTGTTACGCCGATTGCAAACAGCTATACATATACCGAAACACCGAAAGCGACTATGCCGGCAGATACTGATTGGAGCGACGCAAATATTATAGTAGGTACACTCGGAAACAGTGAAGCGATAGATTCACTTGCGGAAATAGGAGCGATTGACGTTTCAGAAATAAAGGATAAGTGGGAAAGTTTTACCGTTCAAGAAAACGGCGGTAATCTTATTATTGCTGGTTCGGATAAACGCGGTACGATTTACGGCATATATGATTTCTGTGAAAAAATCGGTGTGTCACCATGGAAATGGTGGGCGGACGTAAAGCCTGAAAAAGCGGACGAATTATATATCAATCTTCCTAAAGATGGATATACGGAAGATGAGCCGAGTGTTCAGTATCGAGGAATTTTCCTAAATGATGAATACAATTTAAACCAATGGTCAACCTCAATGGGTGACGGAAATATGAATAAGGAAACGTATGAAAAGATATACGAGCTTATTCTTCGTTTAAAGGCTAACACTCTATGGCCTGCGATGCACCAGTATTCAAACGCATTCCATTTGGACGCCGAAAATGCGGTGCTTGCCGATAAATACGGTATAGTTATGGGATCTTCACATGCTGAGCCGCTTTTGAGAAATAACCTTGGTGAACTTTATCCGTATCAGCAACAATGGCTTGCGGATCACCCTGACAAAAAGCTGTACATCAATACAAAGGACGACAGCGGCAGATCGGTTTCATATATGTGGACTGATCATGACGGTGACGGTAATGCGGTTGATAATAAGGAGTTTTTGGCTGATTACTGGCGTGACAGTGTAAAGACAAACGGCAGTTACGAAAATATCTATACACTTGGTATGCGTGGTGTTCATGACGGTTCATTCTCAACAAATATGGACACAACAACCGCATTAAACGAAATTATTGCGACACAAAGAAAAATTCTTGAAGAAGAACTTTGCACAGACGGTCGTAAAATCGAGGATATACCTCAAATATTCATTCCGTATAAAGACGTACAAGCGATATACAACACAGGAGCGTTAAAAATTCCCGATGATGTAACAATTATGTGGACAGATGACAACTACGGATATGTACGTCAAAATGCGGACGATGAGGAACGTGCAAGAGCAGGTAAAACAGGTATCTACTATCATATTTCTTATTACGGTTATCCTACGAGTTATCTGTGGCTTTCAAGCACACAGCCGGGACTTATTCGTGAAGAACTTAAAAAGTCATATGATATGGGTGCAAATAAGGTTTGGATATTAAACGTAGGTGACTTGAAACCGGCTGAAAAAGAAATTGAATACTTTGCCGATTTGGCTAAAAACGTATGGTCAACATCAAATACAGAAATATCTTCAATATATGAGCAGAACGCAAAACGTGATTTTAATATGAATGAAACGGACGCAAAAGAATATGCTGATATAATGGATAAGTATTATGAAATTGCAAACGCAAAGCGACCTGAATTTTTAAGAACAGGTGATTTCTCGATGACTGCATACGGTGATGAGGGTGAAAGATATATAAACGAATATAAAGATATTTGTGCAAGAGCGGAAAAGCTATACGAAAAACTTCCGACAGAAAAGCAAGCGTCATTCTTTGAACTTGCATTGTACCCTATACGTACCGCAACAAATATGGCTATCGACTATGTACAGACCGACAGAGCAAATCTGTATGTAAGCCAAAACAGAGGTGCGGCGGCTAATAAGTATGCTGAAGAAGCTGATAATGCGGTTAAGCAAATCAATACGGATATGGCTTATTACAACTCTATGCTGGACGGCAAGTGGAATAACATTATGAATAACAATCCGTCAAAATTGCAAGGTTGTGACGCGCATATAACAACAGAACTTAACGCACCGAAAGTATCATCGCTTGATTATACCGAACTTGCGGTAATGACCGATTCGCAGATTGATTATTCGGATAATCCGACTATGACAGTTTCAACTTATGATACATATGATAAATTTATTGACGTAATTAACAAAGGTTACGGCGGCCTTGACTATGAAATTACGTCAGACTCAAATGCACTTGTATTTGACAAGACAAGCGGAAAGTCATACGGCAGTGACAGAGTGCATATAAGTGTTGATAAATCAAAGGCGGCAGACGGAGTAAGCAATGCAACGGTTACCGTTGAGCAAAAAATAGGTGATAATGTTGTTGATACAAAGCAGATTGCCGTAACAATCGAAAATCCGACAGAACAAATTTCTGAAAAAACATACGTTGAGGCAGGCGGAGTTGTTTCGATAGAAGCTGAACACTACACAGATAAATTTGATGTAAACGGCTATGAATGGAAAGAAGAGAAAGACTTCGGCAGAAGCGGAAACACAATGAAAGCTTATCCTGAAACAGCCTCAAATGCAAAGGAAAGTGATTTGACCAATTCAGCGGCATATATGGAGTACAAGGTTTACTTCACAAATGCAGGTTCATACACATTGGACGTTTATCGTATGCCTACTCTCAATGAACGCGGAACTATGCGTTTGGCGGTAGCGACAGATGACGGTACTCCTATCGTGTTAAGCGGGACTAATAAATACAGCGGAAGCAGAAGCAAGACGGACGCATGGTCAAAAGGCGTATTATGCAACAGTGAAAAGCTTACAACAAAGATTAATGTTTCTGAGGCGGGGTATCATACTGTAAGAGTGTACAATGTGTCAACAGGCGTAGTCATAGACAAAATGGTGCTTTCTAAGAATAATATAAATTCGTATTTCGGCGCACCTGAAAGCTACAACACAACATATAACACAACAAAAGAAACATCAACCGTAACGGAAGATACGGAAGTCAGAGGTATTGACAAGACATATGAGCCAAAGGCGGTTGTAGGTAATGTGTCAGTGGAAAATAATACTGTAAAGACTGTTGATTTAATCGGCTTAACAGAAAATACACAAAATGCGGTTGTATTTACTGTCGGCTATGATAAGGATGGCAATGCGGTATCAACAGCTATGAATAAAGCTGAAATAAACGGCAAAACAACGGTAAATGTCAATTTGGCTTTAGCAGATAATACAACGGCATATGCGATATATGTAGTAGATAATTTAACAGATATGCAGCCGATTGCACCGTTTAAAACGTTCGGTAAGATTGAGTCAGAGGCAGAGAACAACTATATAACTCTAAAAACAGATTTCAGTTCTTTATACGGTAAAAAGTCTGTTGTATTGGCAGCTGATTGCGAAATATCGGAGGATATTACGGCGGATAATATTAAGTATGTATACGGCGAAACACTTGACAGTGACAGCTACAAATACATTCCGTGGAACGAAGAAGAAGGGAAATACTATATTCGTGTCGGAGTGGATAAAGACAGTGCTTATGATGAAACAAAGAATACTGTAAAAAATATAACTCCTGATACTCAAGGCGAAGAAACACAGGTAAGCAGGTGGACATTTGATACCGACTTAAACGATACTAACGGTGCAAATGCGTTTACATTGACAGGTGATACGGTAAACAATAACGGTCAGATTTTGATGAACAATTCAACAAAAGGTACTTCAACGGGAAGTGCTTCAATGCAGTATGCAAACCCTGTAGTAACTTCACAAGGCGAAAAATTGACGGTTGAATTTGATATTACATTCGGTAAGCACAACGGTAAAACAATGTCATACAGCCTTACAGACGCAAACGGCAAAGCAATCGTATCAACACAAATTTGTGCATATGATTTATCCGGTAATACGAATGTTAAAATAGGCGGTAATGATGTTCTTGATGATTATTCAAAATTGTCGGCGGCAATATCAAGAGGAAATAACAGCTCATCATCAAATAAACCGACTCACTTTAAAAATGTAATTGATTTCGGTTCAAATAAGGCATATGTAACCGTATCATATGACGGCGGACAGACTGCTGAATTTGCAGGAAAAATCGGCGACAGCACAGGAAGTCTTGGCGGTATAAATTTCAGCTCAAGTCATGGATATGCCGACAGATCGTGTATTGTTGATAATGTAAGCATCGGCAAAGTCAGCGGACCGCAGTATAAAATGACATTCGGTGCGGTTGATTCAAAGAGCAAGGAAAGTGTTGACGCAAATATTGTTGTTAAAGACGGTATAAGCGGTGCAGTGCTTACACCTAATTCAAACGGCGAATATTTGCTTTGCGAGGGTGATTATTTTATCAGTGCAACAGCAGACGGCTACCGTGACGCAGGACAAAAACTTGAACTTTCACAGGCAACCGAATCGAAAAATATCACTGTACCAATGGTTTCTGTAATGGATTTAACAAAGGCGGATATTGCGATTGAATTTAAAGACAATCAAGGTAATGATATTATGGAAAGCGTAACGGAAACGGGCGATTTCTATGTCGGAGATAAGTATACCGTTTCGGCTGATTACCGTAAAGACCAAGTTGTTAAACGTGACGGTAAGGTGTACACATATAAGTATAACGCCGAAAAGTCGGTATATGCTGCAGATAAACTTGAGGAGAATAGCGTATTTACTCTTGTATATGATGTAGGTGGCGAATATGATTTCTATGCTGATTTTGAAAATTATACTATTGATGACAGTGTGTTGACATACGGCGGCGGAAGTCCTAAATTGACTGTTGCAAAGGATAATGAAAACAGTTATTTAAGCTATGCGTCAACGGGTTCGACGGTAGGTGTATGGCAGAAACTTGATACTATAGATTGTACAAATAAAACGGTTACGGTAAATGCCGATATTAAATTTGCACCAAAGGGAACTGCGGGTAACAGTCAATTCTCAATCGGCGATACATCTCCGAAATTTGACAGTAATAACGTGAATTACGGCTTTGTAAACAAAAGTAAAAAATATAACGGACATATAATTGCGGTTGAATACAATTCCGGAAGTACATTGTTTGTAAACGGTCAAACAGTGTCAAGCGATTTTGTCGGTTCATGGATACACCTAAATGCTGAAATTAATTTCGCTGCAAAGAAGATTAATGTGACTTTGAAAAATGATAACGACATAACAGCCGAACTTAATGATTTGGATTTCTACAGTTCAAATGATATAACGGAAATAGGCTCATTCTACCTTAGAGCCGCAAAGTCTAACGGAACGGTAGGTCTTGATAATCTTACAATGGTTTGTGAATAAAATGGTTATAACATGAAATCAGGTCGGTACAATACCGACCTGATTTTATATATTTGAGTGCTTTTTCTTAAATTGTTCGGGGGACATATCGGTGTATTTTTTAAACACACGATAAAAAGTGGTATAGTCACTAAAACCGCATTTATAAAAAATATTCATTGCATTTTCGCCTGCAAGCAACAGATTTTTTGCCATCATAACGCGACGCATATTTATATAAACGGATATTGTAAGACCTGTTTCGCTTTTAAAAAGACGGCTGATATATGACTTATTTAAAAACATATGTTCCGCAATATCATCAATATTCAAATTGCGTGTGAAATTTTGTTCAATGTAGTTTTGGATTTCTTTGATATGTTTGTTTTTAGAGGAAGTGTCGTTTACAAGAAATTCTTTTTTAAGAATTTCACTAAGCTTCACGACAAGTTGTGTGGCATATGTGGAAACCATAAAATCAGTATCATCTGTCGGATTTGCCGAGTAATGTTCAACGCCTTTGAAAATATCTCCGAGATTGTATTTATTGAATATTTCGGACGGTATTCTGTTGTTCGTTCCGAATTTTCGGGCATTTAAAGTGTCTAAAATATGAGGATTCATTGATGAAACAAAGCTGCTGTGTATCTGCAAAAACTGACGATGATAAACGCTGTTTTTCGGAAAAGTAATAAAGTGAAATTCGTTTGGATTGGTGATTAATAAATCGCCCGAAGAAATTTTGTATTCCGTTCCTTCAACGTTGTAAAGCGCATTGCCTTCAATCAGTTGCAAAAATTCATAATATATGTGCATATGATTGCCGAGAATTGGTCCTTCGGACATACCTGTTCTGTAAGTATATGTATAAGATTTGTCATACATAACGCGTCGTATCGTCTTTTCCAATCAAACTCACCTCAAAATAATTTTAGCATAATTTTTGCGTGCGGTCAATTCAAAAATGAGTTGCGTTTGTATGAAAATGTGATATAATAAATGTTAAGCAAGATTTGTAAGATTTGAGCTGAATTAAAGCAAAATATATGTGGCTCAAATTCTGTTTTGAGTATATAATAAGAATATAAAATAATACTGTGAGGTAATGGTAATGAAAAAGTTTATGGACGATAATTTTATGTTGAATAATGAAACGGCGGCAAAGCTGTTTAATGACTATGCAAAGGATATGCCGATTTTTGATTATCACTGTCATTTAAGCCCTCAAATGATGTATGAGGACAAGCCGTTTGAAAATATTACTCAGATTTTCTTGGGCGGTGACCATTATAAGTGGAGATATATGCGTTCAAACGGTATTGACGAGAGTTACATAACCGGTGACAAGAGCGACTATGATAAATTTAAAGCGTTCTGTGGCTGCTTGCAGTATGCGATAGGCAATCCGCTTTATCATTGGACACACCTTGAATTAAAGAGATATTTTAATGTTGATGAAGTTGTCACGGCGGAAAATTGCGATACAATATGGGAAAAGTGCAACAAGGTTATAAAAGAAACAAAAATGAGCCCGTCAACACTTATAAATCAATCAAATGTTGCGGTACTTTGCACAACCGATGACCCTATTGATTCGCTTGAATATCACAAATTAATTGCCGAAAAGGGACATATAAAAGCAAAAGTTTTACCTGCGTTTAGACCTGACAGATTAATTAATATCGAAAAGACCGATTTTACGGATTATATCAAAGCACTTGGAAACGTATGCGGTATGAACATAAAAAATTATGACGAACTTATAACTGCAGTCAATGAAAGAATTGATTATTTTCATAATGCAGGTTGTCGTATAAGCGACCATGCTCTTGACGGTGTACCGTTTAACAGAGATTATAGTGCAGACGATGTTTTTGTAAAGAAAATGAACGGTGAAAATTTAAGTGCCGATGAAATAAATGCATTTAAGTGTGAAACACTTATAAGACTTGCGAAAAAGTACAGTGAACTTGATTGGGCAATGCAGTTACATATCGGTGCTTTGAGAAACAATAATTCTGCTATGTTCAAAAAACTCGGCGCAGATGTCGGTTTTGACTCAATCGCAGATTATGAAATTGCGGCAGACCTTTCGACTTTGCTTGACGCAATGGAATGTAACGACGGACTGCCGAAAACGATTCTTTATACATTAAATCCAAAGGATAATTATGTTCTTGCGACAATGCTAGGTAACTTCCAATCAGCCGAAACGGCAGGAAAAATGCAGTTTGGCTCGGCATGGTGGTTTAATGACCAACGTGACGGAATGGTTGAACAAATGAAAGCACTTGCGAATTTGGGTGCATTGAATAAGTTTGTAGGTATGCTTACTGATTCGAGAAGTTTTCTTTCATACACACGTCACGAATATTTCAGACGTATTCTTTGCAATATGCTTGGTGAGTGGGTTGAAAACGGCGAATTTTCGGATGATTTTGATACACTTGGAAAGATAGTTGAGGATATTTGCTTTAACAATGCAAAAAGATATTTTAATGTTGAAATGTAATTGTAAACAGATAAAATCGTTATTACGATTTTGTCTGTTTTTTTGTTGCATATAGTTATTAATTTAACGGTCTTTAGCTATTAAAAAGTATTGAAAATGTAATAAATATGTGATATAATTATAGTAAATTGATATTACTATAATTAAGTGAGGGAAGAGTATGAGAACCTTTAATACAACAAACATTCCTATGACTGACAGAATTAAAAAGCTAAAGGAAGAATTGTATCGCAAAATGCCTGAAATCGAAGTAGACAGAGCGGTACTTATTACGGAAAGTTATCAGCAGACTGAACAACTTCCGACTGTAAAGAGAAGAGCTTTGGCTTTTGAACATATACTTAACAATATTCCTATTACAATCAGAGATAACGAACTTATTGTCGGAAGTTCAACAAAAGCACCGAGGAGCTGTCAGGTGTTCCCTGAGTTTTCGTATGAATGGCTTGAAAGCGAGCTTGATACTATCGAATTTCGTGAGGCAGATCCATTCCATATTTCAGAGGAAAACAAGGCTGTACTTAGAAAGATTTTTCCTTATTGGAAGAACAAGACAAACAGCGATTTAGCACTTTCATATATGGCGCCTGAGGCTGCTGCGGCGATTGAACACAACATTTTTACACCGGGTAACTATTTCTATAACGGTATCGGACACGTTACAGTTGACTACGGTAAAGTTATGAGAATAGGTTACAAGGGGATTATTGCGGAAGTTCAGGAAGAATTGAATAAGTGCAACGTGTATGATGCTGATTATGCCAAAAGACACGAATTTCTTGAATCGATTATAATTTCGTGTAACGCAGTTATAAATTACGCAAGACGTTACGCAAATCTTGCTTATGAAATGGCTCAAAAGTGTACAAATCCGACAAGGAAACAAGAATTGCTTGTAATTGCAAACAACTGTGCAAACGTGCCTGAAAATCCTGCAAGAAACTTCTATGAGGCTTGTCAGACATTTTGGTTTATACAGATGTTACTTCAAATTGAATCAAGCGGTCACTCAATTTCTGCCGGACGTTTTGACCAATATTTGTATCCGTATTATAAGAACAGCATTGACAACGGTTCGCTTACACGCGAATTTGCACAGGAAATACTTGACTGTATTTGGGTTAAGTTTAACGACCTTAATAAAGCAAGGGATGAGGCATCGTCATACGGCTTTGCCGGATACAGCTTGTTCCAAAATTTAACGGCGGGCGGACAAAACGCTGAAGGAATTGACGCAACAAATGACTTGTCATTCCTATGTATTCAAGCGTCAATGCACACTCAATTACCTGCTCCGTCATTCTCGGTCAGAATATGGAACGGCACGCCAAATGAATTTTTGATTAAATGTGCAGAGCTTACAAGAACGGGTGTAGGCTTGCCTGCGTACTACAACGATGAAGTCATCATTCCTGCACTTATGAGCAGAGGTGTTACTCTTGCAGATGCAAGGGAATACGGCATTATCGGTTGTGTTGAACCGCAGAAACCGTTTAAGACAGACGGTTGGCATGACGCGGCATTCTTTAATATGTGTCGTCCGCTTGAACTTGTGTTCTCAAACGGTGTTGATAAGGGTGCTCAAATCAGTATCAAGACAGGTAATGTTGAAGATATGACGACATTTGAAGAATTCTACAACGCATATAAAGCACAGGAAACTTATATGATTGGTCTTATGGTTAATGCTATTAATGCGATAGATACCGCACATTCGGAAAGAGTTCCTCTACCGTTCCTGTCATGTATGGTTGAAGATTGTGTTAAAGAGGGTAAGACTGTACAAGAGGGCGGTGCTCATTATAACTTCACAGGTCCGCAAGGCTTCGGTATTGCGAATATGGCAGACGGACTTTGGGCAGTTAAGACTCTTGTATTTGATGAAAAGAAAGTCACAATGGCGGAACTTAAAGACACACTTATCCATAATTACGGACAAGGTTTAAGTCCTAAGGCGGCTAAAAATGCGACTCAAGAAGTTGTTATAAATCTTGCTAAAGCAGGCAAGAGCGTTAATGAAAGCCAAGTTGCCGATATTTGCAGAATGTTCCTTACAGGCGAACAGAATCCGGCAAAGAGAAAGCGTTATGAAGAAATACTTGATATGATAAATGAACTTCCGAAGTACGGAAACGACATTGAAGAAATTGACATGTTAGCCCGTGATGTGGCTAATATATACGCAAAAGAACTTGAAAAACATAAAAATCCTCGCGGAGGTATATTCCAGGCAGGATTGTATCCTGTATCGGCTAACGTTCCTCTTGGTGAGCAAACAGGTGCGACACCTGACGGCAGACTTGCCAATACACCGATTGCGGACGGTGTAGGTCCAAGACAGGGCGCTGATACAAAAGGTCCTACGGCTGCGGCAAACTCAGTTGCAAAACTTGAACATGGCAGAGCATCAAACGGTACACTTTACAATCAGAAGTTCCACCCGTCAGCATTGAGCGGAAATGCGGGACTTCAAAACTTTGCGTCATACATAAGAGCATTCTTTGACCAAAAGGGAATGCATATGCAGTTTAATGTTGTAAGTAAGGAAACACTTCTTGACGCACAAAAACATCCGGAAAATTATAAATCACTTGTAGTTCGTGTTGCAGGTTACAGTGCTTTGTTTACATCACTTTCAAAGGCACTTCAGGACGATATTATCAGCAGAACAGAACAAGCATTTAACGCATAAGGAATAATTAATATGGAAAATTATATGAAAGCGAAAGGCAGAATATTTGACATACAGAAATATTCTATCCACGACGGACCCGGAATACGAACAATCGTATTCCTAAAGGGTTGTGCTTTGCGTTGCAGATGGTGTTGTAATCCTGAATCACAGGAATTTGATATACAGACCATGATGTTTGAGGGCAAAGAAAAAGTTATGGGATATGATGTGACTGTTGAAGATGTTATGCCGGCTATTTTACAGGATACATTTTATTATAACCGCAGCGGCGGCGGTGTGACTTTGTCAGGCGGTGAAGCTCTGTTGCAACCGAATTTCGGACCGCATCTTTTACACGCCTGTAAGGATTACGGTATAAATACTGCTATCGAAACAACGGGTTTTGCACGTTGGGAGTTTATAGAAAAGTATTTGCCGTATCTTGATTATGTGCTTATGGATATTAAGCATATGAACAGTGCAAAGCACAAGGAATTTACCACTCAGCCCAATGAACTTATTCACGAAAACGCAAAAAGAATTGCAGAGTCGGGAATGGTTGATTTGACAATAAGAGTGCCTGTTATACCGACATTTAACGCAACACCGGAAGAAATTTATGACATTGCAATGTTTGCTGCAAGTTTGAAAGGTGTTAAGAAACTTCATTTACTTCCATACCACAGACTCGGACAAGGCAAATATGACGGATTGGGTAGGGAATACAAACTTGACGGAATTGATTTAATTCCTAACGAGTATATGCAAGAACTTCTTGAAGTTGCTAAAAAATCGGGACTTAAATGTCAGATAGGCGGTTAAAATGAAAATTGAAATAATGAATGAAAATCACAGAGATAAAGTGCTTGAATTATCAAAAGCATTTTATTGCAGTGATGCACTTGATCACGAAGTGCCTATGAATATTATCGAAACAAATATTGATGCGGCAATAAGTGGAGATAAAGGCTTAATTGGTTTTGTATTTTGTGAAGATAATGAGGTTGTCGGATTTTCTTACGTGACGACTTATTATGAAACTGAAGTAGGCGGTATATGCGTACAGATTATTGATTTGTATGTAAATGAAAATGCTCGTGGAAAAGGTGTGGCGACACAGTATTTTAATTATTTATTCGACAAATACAGTGGTGCAAAGCGTTTCAGACTTGAAGTCGTTAAAGATAATGTAAAAGCAATATCGCTGTATAAGAAAATGGGATTTACAGACGTATCATACGGACAAATGAAAATTGATAAGATATAAAAAATAACGCTGTTTATCAGCGTTATTTTTTTGTATTCCTGTTTGGTAATGTTATAGCAATAAAAAATGGTTGGTTCAAAATGAACCAACCATTTATAATATTTAAAATTATTCGCCTTGAGCAAGCTTAACAAGATGTGCATACTTTTCTTCTGCATTTTTCTTAGCTTTTGCAAATAGTTCCTTAGCTCTTTCAGGGTTTGAACGAGCAAGTGAATTATAACGAACTTCACCCATGATGAAGTCTTCATAATCCATTGTAGGAGCTTTTGAGTCAAGCTGGAACGGATTTTTGCCGTCCAAAGCAAGTCTTGGGTCAAATCTGAACAAGTGCCAGTAACCTGCGTCAACGGCTTTCTTTTCTTCTGTTTGAGCAATACTCATACCGCCCTTGATACCATGATTGATACATGGAGCATAAGCGATGATTAGAGAAGGACCGTGATAGCTTTCAGCCTCAAGCAGAGCTTTAAGAAGTTGAGCTTGGTTAGCACCTTGAGCAACTTGTGCAACGTATACATAACCGTAACTCATAGCGATAGCTGCAAGGTCTTTCTTCTTAACTTCCTTACCTGCGGCAGCAAATTGAGCAATAGCACCTGTCGGTGTAGCCTTTGATGACTGACCGCCTGTATTTGAGTAAACTTCTGTATCGAATACAAGAATGTTTACATCTTCACCTGATGCAAGTACGTGGTCAACACCGCCGAAACCGATGTCATAAGCCCAACCGTCACCACCGAATATCCAGCAAGATTTCTTTGATAGGTATTCTTTATCGGCAAGTACGTCCTTAGCCTCTTTAGAATTGATATTAGCAATAGCCTTTAGAAGTTCGTCAGTAGCAACCTTGTTTGCGGCAGCGTCATTCTTTGTTTCAATGAACTTGTCAACAACAGGCTTAACATCTGCATTTTCTTCAGCTATCTTTTCAAGCTTAGCGATGTTTGTATTTCTCAATGTATCTTGAGCGATGAACATACCAAGACCGTATTCGGCGTTATCCTCAAATAATGAGTTAGCCCAAGCAGGACCGTGGCCGTTTACGTCTATTGTGTATGGTGTAGATGGTGAAGAACCACCCCAAATTGATGAACAACCTGTAGCATTTGCAATGTACATTCTGTCACCGAATAGCTGTGTAACAAGTTTTGCGTATGGTGTTTCACCACAACCTGCACAAGCACCTGAGAATTCAAGGTAAGGCTTTCTGAATTGGCTGCCTTTAACTGTTGAAATTTTGAACTTGTCAAGAACTTCCTGCTTTTCTGCAAGCTGAACAAGGTAATCATACTTTTCCTGTTCCTTAGCTGTTTCATCATCGAATGATGTCATAACAAGGGCAGGAGCTTTTTTGCCGGCGTTGTTTACAGGGCAAACATTAGCACAGCTTCCGCAACCTGTACAGTCATAAACTGAAATAGCCATAGCATAGTAATAGCCGTCAAGCTGCATTGCATTTTGGTATCTGATACCCTCAGGAGCATTGTCAAGCTCTTCTTTTGTAAGAATTACAGGACGGATACAAGCGTGAGGACATACATATGAACAGTTACCGCATTCGATACAAGTTTCGTTATTCCAAACAGGAACGTCGATAGCAATACCTCTCTTTTCAAATGCTGATGAACCAAGAGGAACTTCACCTGTCTGATAAGCCTCGAATGTAGAAACAGGTAATTGCATACCTCTGAATTGGTTGATAGGAACAAGTACATCGTTTACATAGTCGATTAGCTTGCCTTCACCGTCATGCTTAACTGAAAGATCTTCGCTTTGAGCGTTTTTCCAGCTTTCAGGAACTTCAACCTTAACGATTTGCTGAGCACCGGCATCAATAGCGTCGTGATTCATCTTAACGATTGCGTCACCCTTCTTTGAATATGATGCAGTTGCGGCGTCCTTCATATACTTAATAGCGTCTTCTTCAGGAAGAATCTTTGAAAGTTTAAAGAATGCTGATTGAAGAACAGTATTAATTCTGTTGCCAAGACCGATTTCCTTACCAATCTTAACACCGTCGATTGTATAGAATTGAATATTGTTGTCAGCGATATACTTCTTAACCTGACCAGGAAGATGTTCTTCAAGTTCTTCTGTATTCCATGAACAGTTAAGTAGGAATACACCGCCCGGCTTAACGTCCTCAACCATATTGTATTGTCTGATATATGATGCCTTGTGACAAGCAACAAAGTCAGCCTTGTTGATTAGATATGTTGAAGTAATCTTAGCATTACCGAAACGCAAGTGAGATACTGTAAGACCGCCTGACTTCTTAGAGTCATAGTCAAAGTATGCTTGTACGTTCATATCTGTGTGGTCACCGATAATCTTAACAGAGTTCTTGTTAGCACCGACTGTACCGTCTGCACCAAGACCCCAGAACTTACAGCTTGTGATACCTGCCGGAGTTGTGTCAGGGTTTTCATCAAGAGCAAGTGATAGGTTAGTAACATCATCGTTGATACCGATTGTGAATCTCTTCTTTTCTGTGTTTTTGAATACGGCAATGATTTGAGCAGGAGTTGTATCCTTTGAACCAAGACCGTAACGACCTGTGTATACAGGAATATTGGCAAATTCTGTGTCACGAAGTGCCGCAACAACATCAAGATATAGAGGTTCACCGATTGAACCCGGTTCTTTTGTTCTGTCAAGAACAGAAATCTTCTTAACTGTTGAAGGAATAGCTGCAACCAAGTGCTTAACACTGAAAGGTCTGTAAAGTCTAACCTTAACAAGACCAACCTTGCGGCCGTTTGCGTTTAGGTAATCAACAGTTTCCGAGATTGTATCACAGACACTACCCATAGCGATAATAACTTCATCAGCGTCTTCTGCACCGTAGTAATTGAATAGCTTATAATCGCTACCGATTTTTTCGTTTACTTTATTCATGTATTCTTCAACAACTTCAGGAATTGCATCGTAAGCTTTGTTAGAAGCCTCTTTAGCCTGGAAGAATACGTCAGGGTTTTGAGCTGTACCTCTCTGAGCAGGGTGTTCAGGATTTAGTGACTTACGTCTGAAGTCGTTTAGTGCATCCCAATCAAGCATATCTGCAAGATCTGCATAATCCCAACAAGCCACCTTTTGATATTCGTGAGAAGTTCTGAAACCGTCAAAGAAATGAATGAACGGAATTTTACCCTTTATTGTTGATAGGTGAGCAACTGCACCAAGATCCATTGCTTCTTGCGGATTAGTTGACGCAAGCATAGCAAAACCTGTCTGACGACAAGCCATAACGTCCTGATGATCGCCGAATATTGAAAGTGCATGTGATGCCAAAGCTCTTGCCGATACGTTAAATACGCAAGGAAGTTGTTCACCTGCAATCTTGTACATATTAGGAATCATAAGTAAAAGACCTTGTGATGCTGTATAAGTTGTTGTAAGAGCACCTGCTGTAAGTGAACCGTGAACTGCACCTGCGGCACCGGCCTCAGACTGCATTTCAACCACTCTTACAGTACGTCCGAAAATGTTTTTCTGTCCGGCAGCTGACCATTTGTCGGTTACTTCTGCCATTGTAGATGATGGTGTGATAGGATAGATAGCGGCAACATCTGTAAACGCATATGATGCGTAAGCTGCTGCGTTGTTACCATCCATGGTTTTCATTTTTCTAGCCATCGGAATTAATTCCTCCTCTTTTTTCTCTTATAAAGAGAGAAAACTCCCTTTAATGTGTATTAGTTATATATACATATATATATAATATCACTTTTGAAACTCAAAATCAAGGGCGGAACACAATATTTTGTGTTAAATATGAATATTTTTCTAAAAACAGGGGAGTATATAGTTTTTTGAGCCTGTCGACATTCTGTCGCCAGCTCCAAAAATCACATCATAGATGTAATTTTTGAGTATTTCTTAGAGAAAAAATCATAAAGTTCCTCCGAAGTCGAAACTTTAGATTTTAAGCCATTTCTGCCGCACAGGTCGTCAGAAATGATTTTTAATGAGGTAGCACCTCAAACTCCCAAAAATAAAGTAGACAAAACCATTATGGTTTTGTCTAAAGTCCGAGGCTGTCGACAAATTGTCGGCAGTCTTTTTTGTTTACTCACAAACTATCGTCGATTGAATATTATATAGTAAGGAGGCAAGAATTTCTCGCTTGCCTTTTTAAAATATTTGAGGGGAGTGAAATTTATGTATATATTGATTGGATCGGTCACTACTGCGACAAGACTTAAAAAAGCTGCAGAAAAAATTATCGGTTTTCCGGCATATGTTGTGCATACGCCGTCCGCTTTAAATCAAGGTGGCTGTTCCTATTCCGTGCGTGTTGATGACCGTGCACTTAATGAAATCAGAAAGATAGCCGGCGATAATGAAATTCCGATTAGACGGATTTATATAGAAAGAACAGTAAACGGGGAGCGTGTTTATGATGTTGTATCTTGATAACGCGGCAACGACTTTGAAAAAGCCTTTGTTGGTGTATGCGACGCTTTTTAAGAGTACCTTGTTTTCGGGCGGAAACGCAGGACGGGGAGGACATAAGATGAGTATGGACGCAGTGCGTGCTATTGTGGATACACAAGATTTGATTGCACAGCTTTTTAATATAAAAAAAGCCGAAAATATTGTTTTTACGCAAAATGCGACGTATGCTCTGAACACTGCCATTCTCGGCACAATGTCAAACGGAGGACATATTGTCGTTACGGAGATGGATCATAACAGCGTTTTAAGACCTGCTTGTTTGCCCGGTAATTACACAGTTGTAAAAGCGGATAAGAGCGGATATGTACACGCGGAAGATGTTGAAAAGGCTGTGAGGAAAGATACAAAGCTGATTGTCTGTACCCACGCGTCAAACGTGTGCGGAACAATTCAGCCGGTGTATGAGATAGGAAGAATAGCGAAAAAGCATAAAATACCGTTTTTAATGGACGTTGCACAAACGGCAGGGAGCATAAAGATTGATGCGGAAAAAATGAATGCGGATATGATAGCTTTTTCCGGACATAAAGGTCTTATGGGACCGCTTGGAACAGGCGGATTGTATGTGAAAAGTCCGGAAGAACTTGCACCGCTTGTGACGGGCGGAACGGGAAGTAATTCGGAGAGCGTTTCCCAGCCGGAATTTATGCCCGATAAGTTCCACAGCGGTACGATGAATACACCTGCAATTAAGGCTTTGGGGGCAGGGGTTAAGTATGTTATGAAATACGGCGTTGATGTAATCGGTAAGCATGAAAAAATGCTTTCCGAAAAATTTAAAGAAAATTTGATGAATATGGATAATGTTACGGTATACGGGAATGATAACAGTGTTGCGACTGTCGCGTTTAATGTGGCAAATCTCGGAAGTGAAGAAGTTTTTGAAATGCTTAAGGGCAAAGCGGCGGTAAGAGCGGGTTATCATTGTGCACCGCTCGCACACAGAGCGATAGGTACATCGGATAGGGGAGCGGTCAGAGCGTCGTTCGGAGTTTTCAATTCAAAAAATGATGTGGTGAAAATGACTGATTATGTGTATAAGATCAGTAAAAATATGTCGGGATAGAGAAATCTGTCCCGATACATAAAAATGACAAATTTTTTTGAAAAAAGTATTGACAAATGCTTTTTGGTCTGTTATAATTAATCAAGTCAGTTGGTGAGTAGAAAATTCACTGAAAGACAGATTGAATTATGCGGGTGTAGTTCAATGGTAGAATTCCAGCCTTCCAAGCTGGTCGCGTGGGTTCGATTCCCATCACCCGCTCCAATATATGTGTCTGTAGCTCAGTTGGATAGAGCAATTGCCTTCTAAGCAATGGGCCGGGGGTTCGAATCCCTCCAGACACGCCAATTTCTTTTTGGAATTCAAAAAGAGTTTAGTGTGCGTAGATAACTACCGCCATCATATGGTGGGTATAGTTCAGCTGGTTAGAGCGTCAGTTTGTGGCACTGAATGTCGTGGGTTCGAATCCCACTACCCACCCCATTTTAATTTTAATATACAGGGATATAGCCAAGTCGGTAAGGCACCAGATTTTGATTCTGGCATGCGTAGGTTCGAGTCCTGCTATCCCTGCCAGGGCCATTAGCTCAGTCGGCAGAGCACTTGACTTTTAATCAAGTTGTCCGGGGTTCGAATCTCCGATGGCTCACCAAGTGAAACCGCTTAAACGTATGTTTAAGCGGTTTTTTACTGCTTATTATATTTTGAGGCTGTATATTACATGTATATTACCGCTATATTTTGTTTATGGCTCGAATGGATTCGCTTGTGAAAATGTTGTAATTTGTGTTGGAGTGATGATGTTGATGCGATATGATTGAAATAGTTTGTGTAACAGTGAATCACTCTTATCAAACCTTGAATGTTTTTCGGAAAAAGTGTTGGAAAACAAAAAATATAAATAAAAAAGTGTTGAAAACCTTAGGTTTTCAACACTTTTTTATTTGGCAGGGGTACAAGGACTCGAACCTTGGGCACGCGGTTTTGGAGACCGCTGATAAAATCCTCTATAACCCGCATGAATACTACATTTTCGGACAAGATGATTCATGTGTATTACAGTTTGTATTACAATTTTTGAAAATGCTATTTAATTACATATTTTTGCTATTTGCTATTTGGTTTGTCTGGAATTGTCATTCGTAATTTATTGCTGGCAAGCAATGGCTTTAAATACTTATCTCAGAAATCGTTTTTATCCTTAATATCTATATGTATCATCAGTTCTTTCGCGTATGAGGTTCAGAACAAAATTTAATCAAAGCAATTAATTTTTCATTGACATTATCTTGAGGGTGATTTGTGGTTCTACTGCTTTGCTATACTTTCATCAATTATAATTCTTGTAATTGTTTTTTTATGAGTTTTGCATCTTTTTTTGAAATTATATACCCATTATTATTTTCTACTTTTAATAATTTTTCGATTATTCGTTTTTTTATATCAATACTAAGTTTTTTTTATTTTCTACTAACAGATTCAAAAAGTTCTCGAAAGATAATACCGTTAGTTGAAACTTATTGTTATTTACTCTTCTTATTACTAATTCTTTTGCGCCCCCATCGTTTGACATAAAATATTTAAGCCCTAGAAAATGAGCCATTATACAAGAATGAATCTCTCCCAAATTTTCTCGTGCTTTGCGATAGTGAAAAATATCAGTTTTATCTGATTCCCACATTTTTTTATTCATCTCTTTATAATACTCTTCAAATTCAATTTGATAAAATTTCTTGTATTTATCATTAAATATTTTGTCGTAAGGAATGCGTTCTATTATATTTTCATCAATTAATTGCTTGGCTTTTTGATTTACATCTAATTCATTGTCGGCCACATATTGGTGTATGACAGGGGAAAATCCTAAAGATTCCATTATATCTTTAAATAAAATTTCACCATCTTTAAATGATAAAAAAATGTTGAGAAAATCTGCATCAATTATTACTTGAGTTCTCATTATCTTCTCCTTTAAATAACGTATTCGTCTCATCTTCTGTATCTTTTATAGAAAAAGCATCTTTCAATATATTTAAATAATCTTCGGAAAATATATTATTATCTTTTGCGCATTTCAATAGTATAGGTAAATCTTTTATCCCCTTTGTTTTAGGAATTTTATTCAACCGTGTATATCCGCCTTCATCAATCATACGAAGCAATAATTCATTAAAAGATTCATCTCGATTTAACATCTCTACTGTTTTAGAATCGATTCTTCCTACTTCATTATATCTAATCAAAATAGCTTTTAATGGAACATAAAAATAACTCATCAAAAAAGCCGTTAATCTAGCTAAATTTGTATAGGTTATTGTTTTTCCATCATAATCCATTTCAGAAAGCTTTTCGTTTATTTTCTGCTTAAAAATCAACTCTGGCATTAATAATTCTGCTGCAAATCGATTAACAACATCTTCTTCATCTTCACCATCTTCAAGATCTTGTTTGTCTATCTTGTTAATTATTTTAAATAAATGCCCCAATTCGTGAGCTGCGATAAAAATTTGCTTTTCTGTTTTTTTTGCGGAATTTATAAATACAAAATCTTTTTTTTGACCATTAATCGTTCTTTCTATATGAAACCCATCAATATCATCGTCTTTCAATGGGAAATATAGCACTGTACATTTTTTTTCTAATATAGAGAATACATCGTCTCGAATTACTGCATTATCTATTTTTTCATTATGTTTTATTTCACTTATAAAAGTCTGTATTTTTTTTATTGATTCTTTTTTCAAAATATTGCCCTCCACTAAAAGATAAAAGCAGAATGCTATAAGCACTCTGCTTAATTATACTGTTGAGTTGCCTCTTTTAAATCAACATATCTATCAATGTAATCAAGAAGCATATCTTTATTTTCTTCTTTTGTAAATTCTCCCATACATTCAATAGGATCTACATCTGTACAGTTAATAATTTCGTCAACATTCAATTCTAAAACATTAGCTATTTCTTCTATTTGTTTTGGAGATAAAAACAATCTGCCATCAAATATTTTCCCGATATCTTTTATAGAATATCCACTTTCTTTAGCTAATAATTGAATGCTTTTGCCTTGTTCGCTCATTCTAGTTTTAATCATTTTTCCTAATCCACGTAAATAGCTCATAATGTATTCCCCTTCCAATATTGCAATCCATAAATCTAATATTGACAACATATGATATAATATATTATATATTATATCATATGTTGTCAATATCAAAAATAAACAATTATCACGTTACTTTTTTATATATTTTTCACTGTTTTACTTACTATATATATATTATACCATAATTTGTGAAAGCTTTATATTCGCAAATTCCACAAAAATAAATATCAACTGGTATAGACAAAGGATATTCACTTTATTGGGTATATATAATTTTATGCCATTTTTGCTTGTATTCGCTATATTAATCTTTTATCGTCACATTTGTGAATTTGCTTCATATACTCATATATCCATGGGGTTATTACCTTTGCTTTAAGCAGGGGGTGGCTTTTTTGGTAGTTAAGTAGTTTTTTATGTAATAATAAAAAATCTTTAGGTTGTTGTTTTTTTGAAAGTCATTATATATGTCTAGCGCAGAAAATAATACTTATCGTGTCGAAACAGATGGTTTCTTTGATGAATCATTCATTCCGATGGAGGACAAATATCTTGGTAAAGTATTGATTTGTTTCAGTGGCAGTGATGGGAAAATCGAACTGTCCAAAATGCTAGAAAGGATTTTTTATCTCAGGGGCTGACACCTTTGGCGCTAGCCTATGTGCTGGAGAAAGGATTGCCTACAAAATTCTCTCGTATTCTTGTTGATTTTTTGGAGGCGGCGGCAAAACGTTTGCACGATATGGTATATGACTTCTATATAGAAAGTATAAGTTGTGAATAAATCTCCATATCTTGAAAAAATATATTATTTATGATATGATATTAATGAGTAATTGTAACCAAAAGTAACGGATATTTTATCGTCTGTTACAAAGAAGTTAAATAAAAATGAAACAGTATCCATTGATATGCTTATGAGAATTTGCAAAGTATTTCATTGTGATATTGGCGATGTATGCGAAGTCATATTGGACAAATGATATGAGGAGGTCTGAAGATGACGGCAAGTGGTAAGAAAAATATGTTTAACGAAGCAACCCGTGTTCAAATGCCAGCAATGGTTCATTTGACACGACTTGGTTATACCTATTTTGGAAAAATAACTGAAGATATGGCGGGTACAGTATATGACACTGATACCAATATCTTAATTAACGTTTTCAAGGAACAGTTTGCACGGCTTAATCCTACTCACGCAGGAGAAGCGGAACAGACATTGAAAACTATTAGGCAGGAATTGGATAATGATGATATAGGACGTAGTTTTTATGAGCGTTTATCGTCTATTTCGCCTATTAGATTGGTGGATTTTGAAAACCCAAAGAATAATACATATCATTTTACTGCCGAGTTTACTTGTAAGCGAGACCAAGATGAATTTAGACCGGATATTACTTTGTTTGTGAATGGACTTCCGCTTGTATTTGTTGAAGTAAAGAAGCCGAATAATCACGGCGGAATGGTTGCAGAAAGTAAGAGAATGAACCAAAAGAGATTTCCAAATAAGAAATTTAGGAGATTTTTGAACATTACGCAGGTGATGATTTTCTCTAATAATATGGAATATGACACTATGGGTGGTATTGTTCCGGTTCAGGGGGCATTCTATTGTACGACGGCAAAACAGTCTGCACCGTTCAACTGTTTCAGAGAAGAAAATCCTACTAATTTGGATATTGCACCTTATAATGCAGATTTTCCATATAAGGATATTGACTCGATTGTTGAAAAGAAGATATTGACTGACTTTAATTGTCAGGTTATTCATACTTCTCCGGAATATCAAACAAATTTAGATACCTATACACCAACCAATCGTGTACTGACATCTATGTGCAGTCCTGAAAGATTGTTATTTATATTGAAATATGGAATTGCCTATGTTCGTTTTCATAAAGAAATAAATGGCAAGATAGAGTTTATTGAGCAGAAACATATAATGCGTTATCAACAGATGTTTGCTGCCTTAACAGTAAGAAGTAAGATTGATGAAGGCGTTAATTCAGGTGTTATATGGCATACTCAAGGTAGTGGAAAGACAGCCCTTTCTTATTATCTTACTTATGTTCTTTCTGACTATTTCAGCAAGCAAAATAAAGTTGCGAAGTTTTATTTTATTGTTGACCGCCTTGATTTGCTGAAACAGGCTTCAGAAGAATTTGAAGCTCGTGGATTAGTTGTAAAAACAGCAAGTTCCCGTGCTGAACTTATGGAGCAGTTCCGTAATAATCAGGCACAAGAGGGAAATACGGGAAAACCTGAAATTACAGTTGTAAATATACAGCGTTTTGCTGAAGATAGGTTAAAAGTTGACCTTCCTGCATATGCAACGAATTTGCAGAGAGTGTTTATTATTGATGAAGCACATAGAGGGTATAAACCAGAAGGTTCATTCTTGGCTAATCTTCTTGATGCAGATAAAAATGCAATAAAGATTGCATTGACAGGAACACCGCTTTTGAAAGAAGAAAGAGAATCTTGGAGAGTTTTTGGTAATTATATTCATACATACTATTACGACAAATCAATTTTAGATGGATATACTCTGAAAATTATCCGTGAGGATATAGAAACTCAGTATAAAGAACGACTTTCTGAAATTTACGAAAAACTTGAAACTTTGGTAGAAAAGAAAGACGTAAAGAAAAGTCAGATTGTTGAACACGATAACTATGTCAAAGAGTTGCTTAGATATATTATTTCTGACCTAAAGAGATTTAGACAAATTCAGGGAGATAATACGCTCGGCGGTATGGTCATTTGTGAAACAAGTGAGCAGGCAAGGAAGCTGTTTGCATATTTTGATGAAATTCAAGCGGAACTTAATAAAGACGCTTCTATGAAAAGTCATTTGCGAGCTGGGCTTATACTTCACGATAGTGATGATAAGGATACAAGAGATAAGATTATTGATGACTTCAAAAATAATATGACAGTTGATATTCTTATTGTTTTTAATATGCTTCTTACCGGATTTGATGCACCAAGATTAAAACGTCTGTATTTTGGAAGAAAATTGAAAGACCATAATCTGTTGCAGGCAATTACAAGAGTCAATAGACCATATAAAGATAACCATTATGGATATGTCATTGATTTTGCAAATATAAAAAGGAACTTTGAGGAAACAAATGAAGCGTACCTCAAAGAGCTGAACCGTTTTAATGACCCGAATGAAGTTGGTGCGGGAAATGAAACAGATACATTTAAGCAGGTTATTGAAGACCCGGCAGAACTCATTAAACAAATGCAGGAAGTGCAGCAGGTTCTTTTTAACTATACCACAGATAATTCGGAAGAATTTAGCTCGGAAATATCCACGATTGAGGATAAGCAGGAATTGCTTAAACTTAAAAAAATTCTTATTGCTGCTCGTGATTGTTGTAATTTGGTAAGAACCTTTGGCGATGATGAGTTAAAGGAAACATTTGCAAAAATGGAATTAACAAAATTGCCATCATTGATTTCAGAGGTGCAACATCATATTGATAACATAAATCAGAAAGAACTTTTTGCAAGTGATGATACCACAAAGTTGCTTGTCAATGAAGCAATGGAGGATATTACTTTTAATTTCAGTAAAATCAGTGAGGAAGAATTAAAAATCGTCGGTGGCAAAGACGTAGTAACAGAAAAGTATAAAAAGACTGTTCGTGCCTTTACTCAGAATATCGACCCTGATGACCCTGAGTTTATTACTTTGCAAGAAGCATTTTTGCTTCGCTTCAAGCAACATGGTTTTGAACCCAAGAGTGTATCTGAGATTGATGAGCAAGGAAAGGAATTGGAAGATATTCTGAAGAAGCTTGATGAATTACAGAAGAAAAATACGGTTCTGCTGAGAAAATATAATGGCGATGCAAAATTCGCAAGGGTTCATAAAAGAATCAGGGAAGAAAATCTTGCTCGAAAAGCAGAAAATAAACAGCCGATTGTTTCAGAGTATGATATGTCTATCATGAATGTTTTGCTTTCTATTAAGTCTGATATTGACCAGAAAGTGTATGACAGAAATGATATATTGAAGAAAGACACATATTTTGAGAGAACAGTTATGACACAAATAAAAGCAGGCATTGATAAGTTGGGAATAGCGAGTGCTCGTGAGGATAGAGTATTTATACAGAGCAGGATTACAAAACAGTATCTTGACCAGTATAACCAGACTTATTCAGTTGCATAAAGGAGAACACAATGGAAGAAACAAAGACGATAAAAGAAAAAACCATAGAGTTGATAGATGCCTTAAAAGCAACTTGTCAGACCTATGGTATGGGAAACGATGGTAACGAATATAAAATTATCACACAGGTTTTCCTTTATAAGTTCCTTAATGATAAGTTCGGATATGAAGTAAAAAAAGTAAGTCTGGTTCTTAAAAATGCTAAAAAATGGGAACTTGCTTATGCAGAAATGTCAGAAGATGACCGCTTGGATATTTTTGATAGTTTACCGTCAGATATTCCATTACTTAATCCAGAACATCTTATTGCCAACTTATGGAATCAGCAGGCAAAAGGCGATTTTGATTTAATCTTTGACAGCACGATGACAGATATAGCAGATAAGAATATTGATATATTTTCAACTCAGACTGCTCAGAATACAAAAATACCGCTTTTTGAAAAGCTGACACAGTATGTAACGGACGATACAGCAAGAGCACCTTTTGCCCGTGCTTTGGTTGATAAGTTGGTAAATTTTTCTTTTGAAGAAGCATTTGAGAAGCACTATGATTTCTTTGCAGATATATTTGAATATCTGATAAAGGACTACAATACCGCAGGCGGTGGTAAGTATGCAGAGTATTATACTCCTCACGCTATTGCAACGATTATGGCAAGATTGCTAGTGGGAGATAGTTCAGATCTGCACAGTGTTGAATGTTATGACCCTTCAGCCGGAACAGGAACACTTTTAATGGCTCTTGCCCATAAGATTGGCGAAGATAAGTGTACGATTTTTGCTCAGGATATTTCACAGAGAAGTAATAAAATGTTAAAACTTAATCTTATCCTGAACAGTTTGGTATCTTCTCTTGACCACGCAATTCAGGGCGATACGCTGATTGCTCCATATCACAAGAGTGATAATGGACAGGAATTAAGAACTTTTGATTATGTTGTTTCAAATCCGCCCTTTAAGATGGATTTCTCAGATACAAGAGAGCGTATAGCAGCGATGCCTGTTCGTTTTTGGGCGGGAGTTCCAAAAGTACCTGCCAAGAAGAAAGAGAGTATGGCAATTTATACGTTGTTCATTCAGCATGTTCTTAATTCATTGAAATCAACCGGAAAAGGTGCGATTGTAGTTCCTACTGGATTTATAACTGCAAAGTCGGGTGTAGAAAAGAAAATTTTACAACATATTGTAGATGAGCATATTGTTTATGGTTGTATTAGTATGCCGTCAAATGTATTTGCTAATACCGGAACAAATGTATCAGTATTATTTTTCGATAATTCAAGAAAAACAGATAAGGTTGTACTGATAGATGCTTCAAAACTGGGAGAAGAATATAAGGACGGCAATAATCAGAAACGCAGACTTCGTGATTTTGAGATTGATAAAATTGTTGATACATTCCTTAATAAAGAAGCTGTTGATGATTTTTCGGTTGCTGTTACCTATGATGAAATTAAAGAAAAGAAGTATTCACTTGCGGCTGGACAATATTTTGATGTAAAAATCGAATATGTTGAATTGTCACAGGACGAGTTTAATGCTCGTATGAGTGCTTATGCAGAGAAGTTGCAGGAATATTTTGCAGAGGGCGATAAACTGAAAACGGAAATTATGGAACAGTTAAAGAAGGTAAAATATGAGTAAACTTACAAAGTACAAATTTAGTGATTTATATGAAATGAGTTCAGGTATATCTTCATCAAAAGAACAAGCTGGACACGGTTCCCCGTTTATATCATTTAGCACCGTGTTTAATAATTATTTTTTGCCTGAAGAATTACCAGATTTGATGGACACATCTCTTAAAGAGCAAGAAATATTTTCTGTAAAAAAAGATGATGTGTTTATTACAAGAACAAGTGAAACCGTTGACGCTTTGGCAATGAGTTGTGTTGCTGTTAAAGACTATACGAAAGCAACTTTTAGTGGCTTTGTAAAAAGACTAAGACCGAAAACAACGGGAATAGTGTATTCAAAGTATATTGCTTTCTTTTTGAGAAGTAAGTATTTTCGTAAAGTGTTAGATTGCAATACGATAATGACTTTGAGAGCAAGTTTTAATGAGGATATGTTTTCATTTTTGTATTTATATTTGCCTGATTATGAAGAACAGGTAAGAATAGGTGATTTATTATATAAAATGGAAATAAAAATCCGAACAAATAATAAGATAAACGATAATTTAGAGCAGCAACTTATGCTTTTATATGATTATTGGTTTACCCAATTTGATTTCCCTGATAACAACGGTAATCCTTATCAGACTTCCGGTGAAAAAATGGTTTGGAATGATACTTTGAAGCGTAATATTCCTGAAAATTGGAAAGTTCAATCTGTAAATTCAAACTGTTTATCTTCCATAATAAAACCCGGAGTCGAAATCTTTAATACAAAAACATACCTAGCAACAGCCGATGTTAAAGGTACTTCTATTTCAACAGGAACTATTGTTGATTACGACGGTAGAGAAAGTCGCGCTAATATGCAGCCAAGTATAAATTCTGTATGGTTTGCTAAAATGAAAAATAGCATTAAACATCTTTGCCTAAACAAAGAAATGCAACCTATTATTTCAAGCTCTATTCTTTCAACGGGATTTTGCGGATTACAATGCAACGAAATCAGTTTTGAATATATTGCTTCTTATGTTTCAAATGCATATTTTGAAATTCATAAAGATATGCTTGCTCACGGAGCGACTCAAGAAGCTGTAAACAATGATGATTTAGCAGGCGTTCACATTATTATTCCTGAAGATACAGTTTTACGTGCTTATCACGAAGCTACTCAAGCTATATATGCACAAATAAGTAAAAATATTTGCGAAAATCAAGAACTTGTTAAACTTCGTGATTGGCTGCTGCCTATGCTGATGAACGGTCAGGCTACTATCAATGACTGATACAATAAATTATCGTTTACATTATTATTGATGTCTATTTTCTCATCAATCAATGATAAAACTCCAACTATTTTATCTTGAATATCTTTATCTGGTAAACTTACTTCTATATTTCGCAAAGTATCTAAAGTTACCGTCCTCTGAGAACACCCAATAGCCAACTTATCCACCATTCTATAAAACTGAGGATTAAGCATTGTGTAATAAAGATATTTTCCATTCACATCACTTTTAGGTCTTAGAATCGCAATATGACGTTGAAACACCATAGGCATTTCAAAATCCACATAAACAGGTTTGCCAAAAGAACCGACCACTGAATATAAAATATCTCCTTTATGTGCTTTCTTTGTTTCGCTTAACTTATCATAATAACTTTTCGGAACAAACATCGTATCTTCAAACGAGATTTTGTTTTGCCCCGTAAAATTGGATATTGTAATAAAAGGTATTCCCTCTGTGCTTTTAGGTGGCGGTAAATGGTCACCATCTGAGATAAATTCACAACAATCCATTAACTTTCTATATTTCATTTTATTGCTCCTAACCTATGTACTTTCTATGAGCCAATTTAACATTGCTCTGTTTAACCATTGCATACTGCAAAGTCGTATCTATTTTTCTATGTCCCAAAAGCTGCTGTAACTGTTCAATAGGCATTCCTTTATCTATTGCCATAGTTGCAAGAGTACGTCTAAATTTATGTGGATGTACCTTTTGAATACCTAATCTTCTACCTAATTGTCTTAAACGTATCTCCACACCACTTATTTTTAATCTATCATAAGGTGCATCAAGAGATACAAATAAAGCTGGATTGCCATCAGTTCTAGAATTTAGATAATTCTTTAAATGAATCTTTGTTCTCGCATCAAAATAGACTGGTCTTTCCTTATTTCCTTTACCAAATACTACACATTCTCTATTTTCAAAATCTATATCATTGATATTTAATTTAACTAATTCACCCACTCGCATTCCTGTTGAAGCCAATATATCAATAATTGCTAAATCTCGTAAGTTATTACAATTATCTCTAAGTAATTCTAATGTTTCATCAGAATATGTTTCTTTAATTACTTTATCTGTTTTAATTTTATGAATTCGTTTCATCGGACTTTTCAGAATATAATTTTCTTCTTCAAGCCACGAAAAGAAACTGCTTAAATTTCTTCTTATATTATCTACACTAGCTTTAGAACAATTATTAATCTTTTGATAATCTGTTAAATAAGTTCTTATATCATCTGTAGTCATGTGCGTTATTTCTTTATCTAGCTTAGAATTCATTTTCAATAAAGTAGATTCATAATATTTAGTAGTTCTTTTACTACATCCTTCTATTTCCTTAGCCGAAATAAATTTATCTATTAATTCTATATTTGAATATTGTGAAATTCCTGATGTTTGCTTTAAGTTAACAATATCTACATTACCTAAGCATCTAACTAAAGTAGCATGTAGCACTTCCATTTGTGCATTATCTAAATAATTTAGTAAAGACTGTTCAATCTCTGTAATAATTTCATTTTTCATGTTAATAACCTCCGTTACCAACATCACTACATCCATTCTTTTTTATTTAGTTGTACTTAACAAATATATTATTAATTTTCTCCAAAATATTCTTGCATCAAACTATCAAATAACAGTTGTGTTTTTTCTAATGATTGTTGAACTGCTAATTTTGATTTATCGACTTGTTGGACAAAGCCTGCAAACTGCTGTTGAAGTTCAAGAGGCGGTACAATAATAAGTACTGATCTTGCATCATCTTTGGTTATCGTTTTTGTAACTGCACCTCTAACATATTGTTGAATTTCTCTTTGTCCATAATCAGATGTTAGTAGATAATACATAAATATGTTGTTAATTCTCTCATCATACCTAAACATAAAAGCATTTCTGCCTAAGGATGCAGGCATCGTAAGTTTGGG
>OLVX01000665.1_pt1 | contig 33036 bp, 26 predicted proteins | sample 1673271 | NCBI WGS metagenome assembly OLVX01 (sample SAMEA3178939, study PRJEB25190) | human gut metagenome | biome: human gut; feature: human-associated habitat; material: faeces | place: Austria | collected 2013
TACAACAGCACGAAATATGCCAAACGTTTCGCTCGGAAGGCACAGCCCTCGAGCGGTAATACGCGAGAAAATCGCATAGAACAACACTTCAACATAGAATGCTGCCGAGCAAGCAAGTACAAGCGCCGCCGTATTGAAAACCATCCCGCCGAGAACTCGAGCCGCAAGAGCAAACACAATGAGCGGAATCGCCCACTGATAGAGAAACGAGAAATCCATCTTACTAGTGTGCGCAATTGCCACAACAACAAGCATGCACGCGATTGAGGCTCCTGCAATATAGGCGAGAATAATCTCATCAGGCGCAAAATACGACGCACCTGGATAAATACTTACGCTCACAAATCCCGTTGCGATGCTACAAACCATCGAACAAGCCGCCAGACTTATAAGCAGCAAAAATACCTGAGAAAACGGCTTTATCGGTTGAGCAAACGTAAATTCGCTCGCCTCTGATTTCTTGCAGAGAAGCAACATGAGCGACGCGGCAACGGGAAGACACGATGTAATTACGCCCGAGAGAAAACCCGGCAGAAAATGCACCGCCGATGCGCATCCCACAAACACGACAAGCGACGCCGGTATCGACCTCTCTGCATTCTCGGGGTGCGTTTGACAGAAGAGCTCACCCCACGCCACCCAAAGAACTGAAGATGCAATGCCGCCGATTATACTCAGCGCCACAAGAGCGCAAGGCGCCTCCACAGCAAGACGCAAAGAGAGTGTGCAGGCAGCCATAACGAAGCCCGCTGTCGAAACGGTACGCTCCGAAAGTGGCGTTCGCTTATTCGGACGAAACGCCATGCTGAAAAGAGCGATAGCCGACGCGAGCAGCGATGCCCACAAGCTCAGAATCGCCGACCTCGTTTCACCGACGTTGAAAATGCCGTTCGCAAACCACGTGCAGTACACCCAAGCAAGCAGCGCGCCCAGCCCAAGATAGCGAAAATGCAGCCGTCCAAAAAACGAGTCAAGTCTGTCGATTAGTTTCCCAATCATAATTCCCTCCCAGCAGAAATGCTACGTGCGACGCCCAATCGTGTCAAATCCCCTGAAACACGGGATGTCTCTGAGCTGGCAAAACAACAATCACGTCTTAGCACGATGGCAACAAAGGCCAGAAGTCGCAACAATCAAGTCAAGCCAAAGGGCTGCAAGAGGCAAGGAGGGGGCAACCGCGATTCACAAACGAAATGATCGCGGCGACAAATAAACTCCTGTAGAGGGAAAGGGGACACTATGTCTATCAACGCATCTATGGATCGCCGCGGATTTATCGCTGGATCGCTGGCTGCAGGCGCCGCAGCGGCATTAGGCCTAGCAGGATGCGCAGCACCGACCTCGTCAGATAAAAAAGATGCCTCCGGCGAGGAGAAGACGCCGCAATCCAACAACGCCGACTGGCTTGGGGAAGCGCCAACCATCAACGAGAGTGATATTGTCGAAACGATTGACACCGAGGTGCTCGTCGTAGGCGCAGGTTGCTCTGGCCTAGTCGCTGCAAACTTTTCCGCCGCCGAGGGTGCAAAAACGCTGCTCATTGAAAAATACGACATGGGCACGGGCCTGCGCGGTTCAGGAATCGGCGCAGTGGGATCGCGCAAGCAGAAAGAGGCTGGCGTCGATATTGACCCGCTTGAAATTTGCAACGACCTGGTCCATTACTCGCTAAACAACTCCAACATGGATCTGCATCGCCTCTGGGCCGACCATTCTGGAGAAGCCGTCGATTGGTACTGCGATTTAGTCGATGGCGTAGACCTGTGCCGCATCGACCTGGAATGGAATATGCCAACCGAGAAAACGCGCTACAAGTGCTGGCCAACCGGCCATGGCGCCATGCTCGACAACGGTAAAACCGGCAAAGACGACGCCAGCGCCGAAGGCGTAACTTATAAGGCGATCGAGGGGAACTTTAAATCCATGCCCAACGCCGAGCTGCGCTACAACACAGCCCTCGAATGCCTTATCAAAGAAGACGGAAAAGTCGTCGGCGCGTACGCTACCAATGCCGATGGCAAATACATTCGCATCAATGCCTCGAAGGGCGTTATTGTCGCAACCGGCGGCTATGCAAACAACCCCGAAATGCTAGCCGCCCTACAACCCGAATTGATGAAAAGCTTGATCGGCGTCGTTCCCTTCCCCAACTTCAATGCCCAAGGCCAAGGCATCAAAGCGTGTCTGTGGGCAGGAGCCGTAAAAGATGCCCAACCTACAGCCATGATTTTTGATCGCGGCATCATGCGCCCCGATCAGCGTCCTGGCGATCCTTTTGCGATGGATTTCGGGTACTTCCATATGGCCACCCAACCGTTCCTGAAAGTTGACATGGACGGCAAACGCATCACGAACGAATCGTCGCCATACGATTTTCTTATCCATGCATTATCGAACCGCACCGAACGCTCATGGATTGACGTTTGGGATTCGAACTGGCCGGAGGATATCGATCGCTTTCACACCGTTGGTTGCTCAACGCTGATTAAGCGTGAAGGAACCAACCAGATGGACCCCGAGGGCATCGAAGGCACCGCAGCAATCATCGACTCGCTCGTCGAATCGGGCCAAATTGTCAAAGCGGATACGCTGGGGGAAATTGCAGAAGCATTCGGTCTGGACAAGGAGACGTTTGAGGCAACCGTTGAGCAATATAACGGCTTCTACGACGCTCAGAAAGACGCACAATACGGCAAGGAAGCGTTCCGCCTGTCGTCGCTACGCAAGCCGCCGTTTTACGCATGCAAACTCGCGGGCATGCTGCTGTGCACGCTCGATGGCATCAGGATCAACACTAATTTCCAGGCGCTCGACGCCGACGCCAATCCAATCGAGGGCCTTTATGTCATCGGAAACGATTCGGGCGACTACTACAATGGCACTTATCCAAACCTCGCCGCGGGCCTCAACGCCGGTCGTTGCGTAACGTTCGGCATGCTGTGCGGCAAGCATGTCGCTAATCTGTAGGAAAACCAGGATACGAAACCAAAGGGCATTCGCAGCTATTGCGCGAATGCCCTTTCTGATTGACGAGAACCTCCGTCCCTCGCCCCATCACGATTCATCGCACAACAAGAATGCCGCAATTCACAATGAGCGCATCAGTACCGCCAAATAACCATGCTGCGCATCTTTCCCTGGCTATACGAAAACCGCAATACCGAACGATTCACGCAATAAGAGAGGCGTCAATTGCCCATACGCATCGATAACGTCCTCGATAGATAGGACCATAGAACAAAAAGTGCGTCCTGTTCAGGGACGTCGGGGGTCCCTCATCAAACAAATGCGGCCCTGTGCTCTCGCCAAAAGCGAATCGCACAGGGCCGCTTTCATCGGACACTATTTGCAGATCAGCACACTATGCGAGAGCCGCTAGCGCATCGCGCGCCGAAATGGCACCCGTATAGCAGCTCGTTCCAACCCCAGAGCCGGATGCGGGATAAGTACCGTCAAAGACGTTGGCATACATAACCTCGCCTGCCGCATAAAGGTTGCCGATTTCCTCGCCAGCCTCATTCACCACACGGCAATGTTCATCAACCTTAATACCAGGAATCGACCCGATGAAGAGGGGCTTGCGCTGGATGCAGTAGAACGGTGCCGACTTGATGTCGGCACTTTCGGCCTGTTTTTTAAGCGCATCGGCGTCAATCCCCTGCCCAGACGCAAGGTCGTCGAGGTTGTCGTACTTAGCCACGACCCCAGCCTCAACGCCAGCCTCGAGGCGATCGACGATTTCGTTAGACGCGTCATAGATTCCATACCCGCAGCTATTCGTTTGCTCAACAAGAAGCGCAAGCGTATCTCCGTAGAACTTCTTGTCCATGAACCTCTCGCCTTCGGCATTCACGGTCATCTGCGCACTCCAAACAGCACCGCCGATAGGACCGTAGTAACCCAGGCTAGGATTGATGCCCCAAAGCGCCCTTAACGCACTTTTGTCTCTAAGACACCTGAACCCCTACCCATTCCCAGGCAATCGAAGACGTGGCCTATAATGATTGCGCACAGCTACACACTGAGATTCTCATAGTTTCGTAGATAGGTTTCGCAATGGTCTTCGATAAAGAGTCCGCCTTCGAAGAGGCGGTTGTTACCGTATTGAAGCAACACGGCTGGGACGATGCAGAAGGCGTCCTTCGCTACCCCACCGAGCAAGACCTCATCGATAACTGGGCGAAAATCCTATTCAACAACAACGCCGGTATAGACCGCCTGAACGGTTGTCCACTCACGCAGGGCGAGATGGCGCAGGTCATCGAACAAATCGAAACGCTTAAGACCCCGCTGGCACTCAACGGGTTCATCAACGGCAAAACCGTCGCCATCACGCGCGACAACCCCAACGACACCCTCCATCTGGGCAAGGAAGTCAGCCTGAAAATCTACGACCGACAAGAAATCGCCGCAGGCCAAAGCCGTTATCAAATCGCCCAGCAGCCAGTCTACCCTGCTAAGAGCAAAATCCTCAACGATCGCCGCGGCGATTTATGCCTGCTCATCAACGGCATGCCGGTCATCCATATCGAACTCAAACGCAGCGGCATGCCCGTAAGCCAGGCCACCGGCCAGATTGAAAAGTATGCCCACGAGGGCGTGTTCACGGGACTTTTCCGCCTCGTGCAAATCTTCGTGGGAATGACGCCCGACGAGGCGCGATACTTCGCCAACCCCGGCGCAGGCGCGTTCAACCCGAATTTCTTCTTCCACTGGGAAGACTTCAACAACGAACCCGTTTGCGCAGGAGACAAGCCCGGCACCGACGAATGGAAACGTTTCACCTCAACGCTGCTTTCCATCCCCATGGCGCACCAGCTCATAGGCTTTTACACCGTAGCCGACAGCTCAGACGGCTGCCTTAAGGTCATGCGAAGCTACCAGTACTACGCAGCCGCAGCCATCTCGGACAAGGTTCGCAGGTGCAAGTGGGACGAGCCGCGGCACGACAGCACGCCCGGTCGCCCCGGCGGTTACGTCTGGCACACCACCGGGTCGGGCAAAACTATGACCAGCTTTAAATCGGCCCAGCTCATCGCCGATTCACATGATGCCGACAAGGTCGTATTCCTCATGGATCGCATCGAACTCGGCACGCAATCGCTTTCCGAGTACCGCGCCTTCGCCGACGACGCCGACAACGTGCAAGGCACCGAGAACACGCAGGTCCTCAAGTCAAAGCTCGCCAGTGACGACCCCAAGAATTGCCTTATTGTCACTTCCATTCAGAAAATGAGCAACGTGAAGGCCGGCGAGGGCGGAATTACCCAAGCCGAACTCGACCGTCTCGCCGCCAAGCGCATCGTATTCGTCATTGACGAGTGTCATCGATCCACCTTTGGCGACATGCTCCAAGACATACGTCAAGCATTCCCCAATGCGCTGTTCTTCGGCTTCACGGGAACGCCGATTCTTGACGAGAACCAGAAAAAGGGCTCCACAACAGCCATGGTGTTCGGCGAATGCCTGCACCGATACAGCATCGCCGACGGCATTCGCGACGGCAATGTGCTGGGTTTTGACCCCTACATGGTAACGACGTTCGACGACCACGACGTGCGCGAAGCGGTGGCCCTTGAGGAAGCGAAAGCCGCAACCGTAGGCGAGGCTATCTCCGACGAGAAAAAGAGCAAAACCTTCTACCATTACATGGACACGACGAAGGTCCCCATGGCGTCGACAATCGACGGCGCAGGCAATCGCATCAAAGGAATCGAAGATTTTCTCACCCGCGCCCAATACTGGCCCAACACCCCACACCACGAAAAGGTCGTAGAGGATATTCTGCGTCGCTTCCCGGTGCTCTCCCATGGCAACAAGTTCCACGCAATTTTGGCAACAAGCTCCATTCCTGAGGCAATCGACTATTACCGATCCTTTAAAGAATGCGCGCCCCAGATGAAAGTGACTGCCCTTTTTGACCCGAACGTCGACAACAACGCGGGTTCCACAGTGAAAGAAGATGCTCTGGTTGAGCTCATAGAAGACTACAACAAGACCTACGACCAGGAATTCACCATTCCCACGTGGCCCGCCATGAAAAAGGACATCTCGGCACGTCTGTCCCACAAGAAGCCCTACGTCAACGTCGACTCCAACCGTGATTCTCGCATTGATCTGCTCATCGTGGTGGATCAGATGCTCACAGGCTTCGATTCCAAATGGCTCAATACGCTCTACCTCGACAAGACCATCGAATACGAAAACATCATCCAGGCGTTCAGCCGCACAAACCGCCTGTTCGGCCCCGACAAGCCCTTCGGAACCATTCGATACTATCGACGGCCTCACACAATGCAGAGCCATATTGAAGCAGCCGTAAAACTATACTCGGGCGACCGTCCTCTCGATATGTTCGTGCAAAAGCTCCCGGACAACATCGCGTTGATGGATGCACGCCTACAGGAGATACTCATGGTCTTCGACGCCGCGCACGTTGGCGACCTCTCCAAACTCCCTGAATCGCAAGAAGCCAGGCGCAAGTTCGCGAAAGAATTTGTCGAGCTCAATGAATTCCTTGAAGCCGCGAAGGTGCAGGGGTTTACCTGGGAGCAGGACACCTACGAATTCAAGAAGGAACCCAGAGAGGGCGCGCAACACAGCGAGTCCATCTTCGTTCAGCCCATCATCGATGAGCGAACCTATCTCACCCTCGTACAACGCTACAAGGAGCTCTTCTCCAGCAGAAGCGACGCCTCGGACAGTGCCCCCGACGCGCCCTACGAGCTCGATGGGCACATCACGGAAATCGACACGGGGCTTATAGACAGCGACTACATGAACTCGAATTTCGAGAAGTGGCTGAAATGCCTGGAGCAAGATGACGAAGGCCTCGCCACCGCGCGCGAGGAGCTTCATCGGTCGTTCGCTTCCTTGAGCCAAGATGATCAACGCTTCGCCGAGCTATTCCTGCACGACGTAGAGAGAGGCGACGCCACCCTTAAAGAAGGCATGACGCTAAGGGATTACATTACGTCTTACGCCCACAAAGCCAAAAACGCACAGGTCGAACGCGTCGTCGAAGCCCTCGGCATAAACGGCGAGCTTCTTACAGCCATGACCGCACTTGACTTGACGGAAGCGAATATTAACGAGTTTGGACGCTTTGACAACCTGAAAGACTCGGTAGACAAATCGCGCGCCAAAGCATTTTTCGAGCAGAAGGAAGGCAAGAGCCTGCCGCTGTTCAAGGCGAACACCCGCGCTGCGGCACTTCTTAAGAGGTTTATCTTAGAAGGAGGCTTCGATATCGACGAATAAGCGGCATCATCATCCTTCATCAGCGTGAGCCACCACGCATGATGAAGGAGACAAATAATGCTCATCGCCATTACCGAAGATTCTCTCTTTTGCGATTATTACTCGCAATGGGTCAGCGTTTATAAAGAGGGAGCCATCCGCGAGGTCACGATGGGGAAATACCGGCTCACCCAATCTTGGCTCGCCAGGCTTATTCCTAACCTCAAAATCAAGGACCTGGACCGAACCTCGTATCAGCAGCTCATCAACGGCTACGCCGAGCATCACGAACGGCAAACGACCATGGATTTTCACCACCAGCTAAAAGGCGCGATCCTCGACGCCGTTGATGAGGGGCTCATACCGCGCGACCCCACGCGAAAGGCGATCATCAAAGGCAAGTCGCCACGGGCAAAGAAAATCAAGTACCTCAACCAGTTTGAGCTCCATGCCATGCTTGGCGATCTTGACTTGTCGACGAGTGAACCAAATTGGGACTGGCTCATCCTAATCGTCGCCAAAACAGGCCTGCGCTTCTCTGAGGCGCTAGGCCTCACTCCCGAAGATTTCGACTTTGCCCATCAAACGCTTTCCGTAAACAAAACCTGGGACTACAAGAATGGCGGTGGCTTTGTTCCCACGAAGAACGCCTCATCAGTCCGGAAGGTCCAGCTCGACTGGCAGCTTATCATGCAACTTTCCGGCCTATTGAGGAATCTCCCTCCGACCGAGCCAATATTCGTTAAAGGCAAGGTGTACAACTCGACGGCAAACAGCGTTTTGGCGCGCCACTGCAAAAACGTCGGCGTGCCCGTCATATCTGTCCATGGGCTGCGACACACGCATGCATCGCTTCTCTTGTTTGCCGGCGTATCCATAGCAAGCGTATCGAGAAGGCTCGGCCACGCAAGCATGACTACCACCCAGGAAACCTACCTTCATGTGATTCAAGAGCTTGAAAACAAGGACATCGACATCGTCATGAGGGCCCTTTCCACCCTCATATAACCCGTATCAGTAAACCCAGGCTCACGCTGATGAAGGGTGATGAGGGAATCAAGGCCGGTGAAAAAGCTGCCAAGGTGATTTTGCTCAACTGCATTTGGAACGCGCAGAACTGTTTCGTTAATTGCTTCTTTCGATAGACTCGGCAACCCCGTTGATTCATCTTTAGATTTCCAATCTACATTCAAAAAGGAACAGAGAGCAAACTCAAGGTTGATATCCGGCTTCGGGATTGCATAAAACAGCGTGTCAACCGTCCAAAACGGGGCTTTTAAAAGATAAGGTTTATCAATGGTCCCTTTTCTGCCGATACCGACGGCGTCCCGATTATGCGACAGCGCTTCGCAAACGCTGGTCATGTATCCACCGGTTCCATAAACCGGAATGGGTCCTTCGTTAAGATGCTTGTAATCACGCCCGCTACAGACATCGACGATTTCCGAGAACTTACGCTGTTCCCAAGGGTCCGTAAAACCGGCGAAGCGGATCTCGGGCACATTTGTCCTTTCCGCCATACTATTCACCTCCCAACAGTTTCCGCAGTTCAGCAATGCCCGCCATATCGTATTCATTGCCCGTGAGCTGGCCCAGCATCGCCGCTAGCTCGTTTTCCGCCTCGTTAATCTGATTACACACGTCTGAATAGGTTGTCGCATACTTCGCATTCAGCGTCACAATCTTCGCGATGAAATCGCCGACAACGGTATTAGGCAGTTCGAGCAACTCAGATTGCAGCGGCTCTATCCATTTCGCAGCCAGCAATTCGTCGCACTGAGCATCGGTCAGGCCCTCGATAACCTTTTTGGTATTCTCTTCAAGCGCGGCAAACGCCTCCTTGCTTGCCTTTTTGAGGCTTTTCTCTTCATCGAGCAGAGTCTGAGCACGCACAAGCGCCTGATCGAAGTCGCCGCCCGGATGCTTACCGATACTTTTCACGACCTTTTTGAGGGATGCCGCCACAAACACGCCGTCATCGTCAAAAGCATCGCTCGAGCTTTTCTTCTCCTCATCAAGATTCTCAAGAATCTCATCGAGTTCTTGAGAAATCTCATTCAAGCGGGAGTCGCACGCGGCGATTTCCTTGACGTCATCGGCAAGCAGCTGCTCTTGGACAAGCGAGAACGGCAAAATGTGACCCGTCCAGCCATCCTGCACCTCGACGTCTTTGCCACCCTTCTTCTTAACCACCATATTTGGATCGACTTTACGTATGGCCTCCCTGCCTTCGGTTTGAATAACCTCAAGGTCACCGGAAATGCCCGTCCATGCATCATCGAGAGCCTGATAGGCATCGTATTCGTCAACAAGCGAGATACCAGAAAGGGCATCGTGAAGTTGCGCTGCAATATGTTCTTCTTCAGCCACGGCGTCGACCTGCGACGCACCGTCCACCAACCTCTTCTGCAGCTCTGCAGGCAGATGAGCCAGCGCACCCCGATAGTCGGCCAAAAAAGAAACAACGTCGGCGTTTGCCTTCACCGTTGCCGCCACGTCGTCCGCCACAGCCGCGAAGCAAGACCCGCCGCCGTTGCTGTAAAGCTGGCCCTTCAGACTCGGCCACACCTTCCAGTAGCGGTCGAGAGCGTCAACCTCGGCTTTCGGAACCCCGCCGAACATAGTGGCGTACAGGTCCCAGCCCTCAGCGGCTTCGGACGAATCCACATAACGCGGAATATTGAGGTTGTAATCGTTAGCGCGTATCTCGTCGATGGTCACCAGGCGGCTGAACTTATCGACAGTCGCTCCAGTCGTAACTGCATCCACAATGCGGCGAATATCGCTCGCACGCAGCTTGTTGTTTTTGCCTTCCTTCACAAAATGCCTTGAGGCATCCACAATCAACACGTCACTGCTCTCGCGCTGCTTTCGAAGCACCATGACGATGGTCGGAATGCCCGTACCGAAGAAGATGTTGGCAGGGAGCCCGATGATGGCCTGGATATGACGATTCTCCACCAAGTTTTTGCGAATGGCGCCCTCCTCGCCACCACGGAACAGCACACCATGGGGCAGAACGATGCACATAATGCCGTCGGGGCGCAAGTGGTACAAATCATGCAAAAGGAAGGCGTAATCAGCCTTGGATTTAGGAGCAACGCCAAACTTGAAGCGAGGGTCGAGCTCCTTGTCCTCCGGATCCCAATTCTGGGAGTAAGGTGGATTCGACACCACAGCATCGACGAACAGCGGATCGTAGGTCTCATTCTTGTTCTCAACGGTGTCGAACCAGGGCCAGTCATCTTCAAGCGTGTCGCCATTGCGTGCCACGATGTTGTCAGGAAGTATTCCGCGCATAACCAAATTCATACGCGTGAGGTTGAACGTATTTTCCTTAAGCTCCTGCGCATAATATTTGATGGAGTCTGGATCGCCGTTGCGTCGCGCAACGGCCTTGCCAATATTGATAAGCAGCGAGCCCGAACCGCTTGTAGGGTCGTAGATGGTGATATTCTCGCGTCCCGCCAGGTGCCACGAGACTATCTCGCTCATGAGCATAGACACCTCGTGCGGCGTATAGAACTCGCCGGCTTTCTTGCCCGCATTGGCAGCAAAGTTGCTAATCAGATACTCGTAGATGAAGCCCAGCACGTCATAGTCTTGGCGGCCATCCATCGGGATATCTTTGATGAGGTAGATGAGGTCGCGAGCGGCTTTTGACTGGCTACGCGCGTCAGTGCCGAGCTTGGAAAGGCCTGTCTGCAACGTCTCAAAGATACCGTCGAAAACACGCTTGCGCGCCGGGTCGATATTGCGGCTAAAGGCCGAGAGGGCAACGCGCACGTCAGAAATGTCGAAATCGGCACCCTTAGCCACCCAAGTCGAGAAGAGATTCTCGTAAGCGATGAAGTAGCCGCACTCACCCTTAACGAAATCAACCGTTTCCTCGTCGTCCTCCACGAGGCTCGGCAAATCCTCTTCGGCAAAGTCGCGCGCCTTCAGGCGAGCAACTTCAGTCTCGGAAAGGAACTTGTAGAAAATGAAGCCCAGGATGTAATCCTTGTATTCGTTCGCCTCGATTTTCGAGCGCATCTTGTTGGCGGATTCCCATATCTTGGAAGCCAATTGCTGCTTGTTCATCTATTCATCCTCGCTTCTGTAAACTTGGTTAAGCGTTTCGCCGTCGTTGTCCACCCATTCAGTCCAGCCATTCTGGCTGCCGCCGAGCACGAACACCGCAGCAGCACTAGGCGTCGGAAATTCGAGGTCCTCGGAAAGTTTTGCGACGCCGGTAATACCACTGAAAATTTCACTGCGTGCCGAGGCGACGCTCGCATTCTTCAGCACGGGCTTCGAAAGGTTCACCTCCGAACCGGCAAGCACCGTGAAGTGCCCAGTTGCCTTGTCATATCGCCCCGTTCCGCGTATTCCGTTTTTCTTCGTGTGAAAGACGATTGGGGCACCCGCAGGACCTTGGTCGACTCTATCCAGGTCATATCCCAGAGCCGCCATTCTAAAGAGGATTCGCCCATGAAGGTGCTCGACCGATTCCTCCTTGTACGGATCAATATAGGGCTTGGGCGTAACCGAATTGTCGGTCTCATATGAACCGTGGGTGCGAACATAATCGATGGCCTTAGCCTCCAAAACATCCAAGGCATCTTTGCTAATGTTCTGGTCATCATCAAGGAACATGACGGCTTTATTCCAGAACTCTTTCCTAGCCTTATGGGCGTCAAGGCGCGCAATGCCTTGGGTAGTTTGGCCCGCATAAACACGGCTCACATTGCCGTGGTCTTCGTCGAGAAGGTAGTAGATACCGCGCTGGGGGATATTCGGCAGCGCCTTCGCCTCGGCGAGATCTTCCCTTGGAATGACGATGGTGACCAGGGACTCTCCCTCAACGCGACAAATACGAATGCGGTCAGGCTGCGCATCGATAAGCTGAATCGTGAGGGTCTTAACTCGAATCACGCCTATGCCCCCTTCTTCGAAAGCTCGTCAATCATGCAGGCGCGCACGAAAGCAGAGAAGCTCATGCCACGAAGGGCGGCCTCTTCTTTCGCGGCGTCGCGCAGCGTATCGGGAATACGAAGCGTAACGGAAATTTGATTACCCTCCACCAGAAAGCTTCGAATCTCGGTCTCGCTAGGACCGGACTCTATGAGCTGCTTGTAGGTCTTCGGCATCGCGCCCCCATCACTCGAAATGCAATACAAATGCGTTGTGGCAATTATATTCCATTAAGCGATAAGGGGTTGTATAGGGCGAACTAAAACGGCGGGCGTCAAAAAGAAACAATGCAAGTGGCGGCTTATTGCCTCCCACACAGCCAATCATGACTGGCGCTATCCATCGTTGGCCCAACCACGCAGCCCCCGCAACGCACCGGCGACGGCCGAAGCCGTCACGGCGCCGAAAGGCCCTAGGCCGCCGAATCGATCGCGGTAGTTTCCAGAACTCATAAAGCAGCAGAGCTCACACGGTGGGATAATGCGAGCGTAAAGCATCTGAAAGGCAGGCAACCATGGGGACTTGGATGATTCGCGCAGGGCGCGGCGGAGTATACGCAGCCGACTGGCTCGAGCGCGGCATCATAGGTATCGGCTGGGACTTCGGCGGAGCAGACATCGCCGGCATGAACCGCGAAAAAATCAGGGCCGCGTACGCGGCGGCGCACCCCTCCGAGAGCAAGCAGAAGGTTGCCGCCAACGTTGGCCAGATCTACCGCTTCGCCCACTGCATGGCGCAGGGTTCCACGGTCGTCATGTACGACCCCGCAGAGCGTCTCTACCATATTGGCGACATTAGCGGCCCGTGCAAGCCCACAAGCGAGTCCGAAAGCCTCACCTACACCCGCACTGTCAAATGGGGAAAGACTGCACTGCGCGACGCGCTCTCTCCCGCATCTAAGAACTCTCTCGGCGGCATCCAGACAATCTTCGCTGTCTCCGACGAGGTTATGAGCGACCTTGAGGCCGCAGGCAGCAAACCCGCATGCAACGACAGCTCAGCCGACGCAGACGATAACGCTGCCAACGATGAGGAGACCCTTGCAGCCACCTACGACAACGGCATTGAGCTCATTAAGGACCGCGTCAACCAGCTCGATTGGGAAGACATGGAGCGCCTGGTCGCCGGAATGCTCGAGGCCATGGGCTACTGCGCCCGCGTCATGCCCAAGGGACCCGATGGCGGTCGCGATGTCGTAGCATCGCCAGATGCCCTGGGGCTTGAGTCTCCCCGAATCGTCGCTGAAGTCAAACACCGCAAGGGCGCCATGGGCGCGCCCGCGGTGAGGTCGTTCATCGGCGGGCTGCGCGCAGGCGACCGCGGCCTATACGTATCCACGGGCGGTTTTACTAAGGAAGCCCGCTACGAGGCCGACCGTGCCAACGTCCCCGTGCGCCTGCTCGACCTGGACGCCTTCGTGCGCCACTACGTCAACATCTACGACAAGGCCAATGACGACACTCGCTCCATCCTCCCGCTCACCCGCATCTGGTGGCCGGCGTAAAGAAAGGCATTCCCATGATTCAGCAAGTTGCTTTCGATATCCCCAAGGAAATAGCTCTGGGGCTTGCCTCCGGCGAGTACGTCCAATACGGCGGTGTCGTCCGCGACGCCGCGGGCCATATCGTCAAGCACCTCGAGCCCGCTGACGTCTCAAACGACGTCAACAAGGCAATACAGGTTGCCGCCCAGGCAATCCAACTCGCAAAAGAGAACAAGAAGACCGCCATCGGTGTACTCGCGGTTGCGGGTGTCGCCGCCGCTGGCGGCGCCGTCTACGCGGGAGTGGCCCATCTCCAACACAAAAAGGAGGAGAGAGCACGAAAAACGGCGATGGACGATTTCAACGCCGCGTTCTCGGAATACCTCAAGGCTCTTGGGAACAGCGAGCTCACGGTTGAGAAGATTGATGAGCTGGAAAACACCATATCGGCCCTCAGCGGCAGCGAGAAAGGCTGCACCATCGAAATCGAGAGCGAGCAGTTCAAGGGCCTTGCAAAGTCCGTGCGCGACTACACCGAGCGCCTCTCAAAGGCGAACAGCGCAAAGAGCTCCAACGTCGTCTTCAAGCTGTTCGAGAAAAAGCCGAACGATATCTCCGGCCTCAAGGAATGTCTGGCCACGCAGCGAGAGATACTCACTCAAGCAGCATAGACAGGGAGCCGCCTGAAGCCTCCCGCCACGCAATCCGATCATCCGCCTCGCACACAACGGGCGCATCTGAGCCATCCGGCTCAACCACATTCAGACTCTCGCTCACTTCGGCCTCGACGTCGAGGCCAACCGCGTAAGCAACGGGAAGTACGAGCCGGCCCAGAGAAGGCGGCGCAAAGGCTGGCGAATGCTGCGTTGACGAGTTGCAGCCTTCCGGGCGCTTGCATAAAAAGCTGCAGGGCGGTTACACTGCTAACCGATGGCCCCGGGAATGACCTCTGATTCAAGTCACCGGGGCTCAATTTGTTTTTATAGGGAGCGCCAATGGAATCGGAGTGGATTCAAATTCGTCTATTCCTTCTGCGAATTCCGCATTTTCCAATCCAGGCGAGCGACGACACCCCGCAAGAGGGTACCTTCGAGCGCAAGATCTCGCGCTTGCAAAAGATTCGCGGCGCGTGCCCGAAGACGATCATCGCAAAAACCGGCCACGAAACAACCGGCTGAAACGACATCAAGCTCATCGGCCTGGCACGCTGGCTCATGGGACAGGCCTGCAAGGTCGGCGAATAGCGCCGCAAAGGCGATCCCTCGGCGCCTACGAAGCTTGACGAGCGCACTTGCGTCACCCTTATACCACGGCCAGCTTCTCGATGCGCTTTTTCGACTGGCATGCAATCGCCCGCGCAATTTCACTATCGGCGCTGTCGGCAGCTTGCGCTTCAAACGCCGCGACAACGCGATCACGCAACATATCGATGCGCGTTTCAGCCGCCCTGCGACTCAATCCCATGGAATGCCCCAATTTAACAAAATCTGCCCGTTCGACGGCCTCGAGTCGCTTCTTTTCGCCAACATACAAGCCCATGGCAGTAGTCAGCTCGGGATAAACCGTCGTCGAAACCAAATCGTACGCAGGAGCCAACGAGAGCTCGCGCCAATCATCGCTGCGTATGAGTGAATAATTCTTCAGATGAGCATCGCAATTGCCGATGATGAAATTGAATGCAATCAAATCAAAAAGCCGCAAGATGTCCTCGATGGGATTTGATGCATACCTGCGCAGCGCGTCCGCCATACTGCGTGCATAGCTCCTGCGAGACACCTCGTATTTTTCAGTGCCCAGCATGCCAAGCGCTTGGCAAAAATCTTCTTGGTGGAGGCGACGAAACCGCACGTGGCCGTCGATCGGCGCATCCGCTGGACAAGACTTCCTGTCATACCGCTCGACGACGAGCATCGGTGCTTGCGTTGGTGCCGCATATGCAAAAGGAACAGATATTCCGCTCGCGCGAGCAACGTCGAGACAAAACAGCTCGTTGTCTACAATCCCAGCAAAGCGACTGCTATTCGGTTTGACAATGCAATTCGACGGCGCGGTCCCCCGAGGCACCCACCACGAGCCGTCAACCGGGTCACGGTAAAGTCCGACTTTGGATTGGGACCCCGCAAGAGAAAGCCTGCTTTCCGCTGCAATTTCAGATGAAACCGCATATTCCCGTGCGGCAAGCGATTCAAAGGTCTCCTCGTCAAGCGGCATATAGTACGGCGAAAGGCTTACGTCGTCGCCTTTGACGCCTTCATTCGAAACAAGAACAGCACCGATGCATTCGTCGCCCAACGCAGCGAGGATTTTTAGATAACCGTGGCCGGAAACCCCCAGTTCACGGGCAATAACGCTCCGAGAATACTCCTCGGGCAAAAGCCCTTCGAAATACGGCCTTATGGCTCGATCGGAGTACTCCGCCTCGCCAATAGGAATCGATAGGGAAAGGGGCCAGCAAGAAGCGCCTTCGACCCATTCTTTGTCGTAGGAAAAAACCGCGCCAATACCCGGCTTGGTCGCAATCGTGCCAACGGAGCGATAGGCACCGTCGAATTCGACCCCGATGCCCAACCTCATTTCGCACCACCCCTCGCGTCGGCGCGAACGTCAACGCCGATCGTCGCAAGAACAGCGAGCGCCTTGCCCAGCTCAGCCGTTTCCTTTCCGCGCTCGAGGTTCGAGACGAACATAAGGCTGCACCCCGACAGGTCGGCAATTTGCTGCTGCGTGTAGCCTTTCGCTTTGCGGAACGTCCTTACCGCACGCCCAAAATCGGCCGCATCGTAAATTTTCATATTATCACGTCCGTAATAATTCAGGGTTTTACGGGATGAATTATAGCGAACATGATAATTATGAGCAATGAAACAGCATTATCGCGAACGTAATAATAACGTGCCGACTCTCTGCCCTATTAAGCGATTTATGCGGTTGATCGAAAAAGTAACCGATGCTGTGTCGATAAGCCGCAGCCTTCCGAGTGCTTGCCTAAAACACCGCAAGGCCGCTATGCTGTTAACCGACGGCCCCGGGAATGACCTCTGATTCAAGTCACCGGGGCTCACCATATTTGTGAACGCTTTTGTAAAGCGAAAGATTCCCTCGGGGGCTTCCCGCTTCTTCCGTCTTCGGGCCCATTTGTAAGCGCGGCGACAGAAGAACAAGCTTCAACCCCCCTCCTCCACAGCAAGACAGGCCCCGAAGTTTTAAAGCCGACAAAGCAGAGTCGCAGCTCCAAACGCAACTCAAAACCTGTTAAATGCTCGTAGCGTTTAACAGGTGCCTTTTTTCGCATCGGGCCGTACGATACGCCAGCAGCTGGCTAGTGCGCCGGTCCGAACATGTTGACCAGCACCACACCGGCAACAATGAGCGCGATACCCACGATTGAGGGGACGTTGAGTTGCTCGCCGAACATGACCACCGCGATGATGCTGGTCAGCACGATTCCCAAAGCCGCCCAAATGGCGTAGCCGACGCTCAAGTTCACCGTGACGAGGGCCTTTCCCAGCAGCCAAAAGCACAGCAGATAGCCCACGACACACCCTACCGACGGCAAAAGAACGGTGAACCCCTCCGCAGCCTTCATCATGGACGTGGCGAACACCTCGCAGCATATGGCTCCAACCAGCAATACGTATCCCATTTATTCGTTCCCTTCGTCTTGGATTTTGCACAACTGCTTCTCAAATTCGTCGAAGACCCTGCGCGTCGCTACGTTCGCCTGCTCGGTGGCTCCCTCGCCAACGGCACTCACACGCTCACCCTCGATGCGCGGCGACTCGGCTATCATGCCGTTCGCAAAGCTTCCTCTCTTCAGCAAGTAAGACGGCGTTCTCCCTCCGCCCCATCGGACAAAAGCTCCTCATGGGCGTAAATGTTGAACTCGCCGTTCTTAGCAAAACCTACAAGCATTATTTGATTCTGGCCGGCGGTGTTTATCGACATATCGGTCGGAGCACCTGGAGAAATAATTGCGTATGCGCCCAACTTAACAACCCTGTCGATTATTCCCCAAGGAACACGGCCGCTAAACAAAACAACCTTGTCGCTCGCATCAACGCCGTTCGTTAGGCACCACCCCACAAGCTTATCCATCGCATTGTGTCGCCCAACATCATCGAAACGAGCAAGGAAGCCTCCTGCATCAGCGATTGCCGCCCCATGCATCCCGCCCGTACGGCGGAATAAGCACGAATTCGCCTCAAATTGAGCCATGTTGTCAGTGATCCAGCGAGGCGTCACGTATGAAAGAACGCTACGCTCCCCCAAAAGAGAATCGGACGCAGCACCCATCGTGTCGGAAATCAAAATATCGACCAAGCCAGCATCGACATCAATCCGCATGTCAATTACGTCGCTCGCCCGCCTAATAATCCCGTTGAAACACAGCCTGCCGTAGGTCAGTTCTTCGACGTTCCAAGGCGAACACGTAAGCGTATCGACCTGCTGGCCATTAACGGCCAAACGAACGACGAGTTCTTGTACCACCGAAGATTCGAAGGAAATAAGCCCGCCCGAGCCATAATGAAACGAAGGCACACGCAGGCAATGAGATTCCTGCTCATCAACTCTGGAACTAACGTTTCTTTCCGACATGGGCACTCCTTACAAAGAAGGGCGTGCTCAGCACGCCCTTCTCGATTCACGGTTTACGCCAACGACCTAATTCTGGGACTTCGCTTCCCCCGCCTCCACAACGTTATTCGGAATATACCAAACCGACGGATTGGTGCCATTTTCCGGAGCAAGCTGGAAGCCGCCTTCGTCCAGGGCTTTCTTCTTTATCTCCTCAAGATCGCCGAAAACCCGAGCTCCCGCCGGGCATGCCGCGACGCAAGCCTGCACCTCGCCTTTGCCCGCATCAATTCGGTCAGCGCAGAACGTGCATTTGTCGAACTTGCCCGTAGGCATATCTTCCGCATACTTGACCTGCTCATACTCGTTGAGCTCGCCAAAATAGCCCGTTTCGCTCTCATAGAAGTAACGGGCGCCATAGGGGCACGCAGAAACACACGCCTTGCAGCCGATGCACACTTCCTTATCAATAACGACAATGCCGTCTTCCCTCTTCGTCGTGGCACCCGAGGGGCACGCTTCGACGCAGGGCGCGTTTTCGCAATGGTTGCACAACACAGGCAGAATCGTTTTCCTCACGTCTGGATACGTGCCCTCAAAGCTTCGCTCGACGCGAGAGCGGGTTACCCCCGGAGGGGTTCCATGTGCCCCTTTGCACGCCGTCGCGCACGCATGGCAACCGACGCATTTTTTCAAATCAATCAGCATTCCATATGCCATAGCTCACAACCCCCTTAAGCGATTTTCTCGATTTTGACGCGGATGCACTGGTCAAATGCGGAGCAGATATGGTCCATGCGATCGGGCGTCTGGCCAGGAAGAAGGTGCACGATCGGCACGCCCTTGTCTTTCGCGATAGGCATGAACTCCGACTTCGAACCCCAGTCGCCACCGATAACCGATACACACGAGGCATGAACGCCTTCGGAAACCGCAAGCTTGCCTTCGACAGAAACGCCCTCGAGAGTTTCGAGACGAACGTTGTCCCCGCTCGCCAGGCCCTTCGCCTCCGCAGTCGCCTTGTTCATTTCGATGGTGTAGCCATAGGGATTCGCTTCATTGATCTCATTGATCCAGGGGTTTTCCATAAGCCACGAATCGGTATTGACCGCATCAGTGTAATAGACGGGGATGATGTCGTAATCCGGGTTCTCAACATCGAATCCGCAACCAGGCTTCCAATCGGGGAGCGGCTGATAGTCATCGGTTTCCCAAGGAATATCAAGCTCGGCGACCTTCGCTTCGACCTTTTCCTTTGCCTCAAGCATGAAGTCCCAATACAGGGGAACCTTTCCGGGTGCATCGTTTGCCCAGATATAGACCTCGTCTATCTTCCTGGGATACGTGTAAACACCGTGCTCCTTCATCCATTCGATACCATGCTCTTCGTCAATGACGCTCTTAAGCACCGAATCGGCAAATGCTTCAGGCTCGAGTTTTTGGTCCATGGGAACCGAATACTCATCTTTCACGCGATACATGGCGTTCAGAGTTGCGATGAACTCGGCGTCTTTTCCAGCGCGGTGCGCCAACTCGGCAAAAAGCTGGAAGCTCGACGGCGCCCCGTCCTTCGGCTCGACAACCTTTTGCCACGCCGTAACGGCCCACGGATTGTCGAGGCCGCCAATAACGCGATGGTTGAGGGCGAAATGCGGCAACGGCTCAAGGCGCTCAAGATAGCAGCACTCAGGCAGAATCACATCGTAGAAATACGAGGATTCGTTAAGGAAGATATCAACACCGATGACATATTTATAGCTCTTGAAAATCTCGGCCTGCTCATCGTAGTTTCCCCACCACTTAATCGGGTTGCATGCGTAGCAGAACGCCACTTCAGCCGCCTGGGTGTGGTAAAGGTCCGGATGAGCCTGTGCAACATGCTCGAAGTGGTTGTCTTCGGACATAGGCTGCAGCTCAAGCATGCCCATCGTCTTCGGCGTATAGTCGGACTCGCGAATCTTCCGATAATAAGAATGCGGGAATGCGAGCATGAGCGACACATTCTCGATGAAGCCGTCTTCTTCCCAAATTCCAGGACGGAAGGCCATCTGAGGATTGTTGTCGGCCCAGCCATTGCATGCAGGATCAAAGCCGATGAAGCCGCCGACAGCATTCGTCGCACCAACAAGATTGTTGAGCGAGAATACCGACCAGCACGTCAAGAAGGAGTGCTTGTGGCGGGTGATGCCCGAAAACGCATCAACGCACACAGGACGATACGGAAGCGTCACGCCATCGATGGTAATAGTCTCTCCGATATGAGCTGCTTCGCCATACTCTTTCGCAACCTGGCGAATCGTCGCGGCGGGAACGGTCGAAATGCTTTCCGCATACTCCGGCGTGTAGGTCTTAATGTGCTCTTTATACAAGGTGAAACCAGTCGAGCACGTCTTTCCATCGACCTCGAACGTGCCTTCAAGCGCAGGCTTCTCGCATTCGTCATAAGGCTTCACGGCATTGTCGGAAAGGTCCATGTAAAGAGCCTTGTTCGAGCCCTCGGCGCGAATGATTCGCTTCGTTTCAAGGTCGACAAGCGCGGGACCATTGGTTCGATTCGTCAGGAAGTCGACATCGATGAGATTCTCTTCATGAACAAGAACGTACGCCATGGCCAAAGCCACTGCGGCATCGGTTCCAGGCAGAATTGGAACCCAAAGGTCAGCCTGCTCGCCAGATCCACCCATGTGAGGGTCGAAGCTCACGAGGCGCAAACCTTCCTTACGGCGCTCCGAGAAGGGCTCGACCGTCATGTTGAAGCCATGACGCGTCGCCGTACCGGCGTTGGTTCCGAATTGAACAATGTAATTGCAATATTTGTAGTCAGGCATCGCATTGCCTGAGCCAGTATGCAGATACTCAAGCTGGTGCACGCCAGCGCCGCAGATGTCCGAGCAGCTTCCCTCTGCGTTGCCGTAGATAACGCCAAGGGCCGTGTGCCGCACGAGGCTTCCTGCCTGGCTTGCAACCATCGACATGCCCGTAACGGCATGGGGGCCACTGCGTTCAATGGCCTCACTGATATTTTTGTTGACGAGTTCGTAGGCCTCATCCCAGCTGATCTCTTCCCAGCCAGGATCTTGGTCAAAGCCCTTTTTGGGATTGGTGCGCTTCATCGGCTTCGTGATTCGGTTCGGATCGTAGAGCTGCATAATGCCCGATGCGCCCTTGGCGCAAATGTGCCCGCGCCCGACAGGGCTATCGGGATTACCCTTGAGCTCAACAACCTTTCCATCGACCACATGGGCCAAAATGGAGCACTGGTTGAAGCACATGTTGCATGTCGTAGGAACCCATTTTTCTTCTTTTTGGGTATCCCCTCCCTTTGCCGCGTCGCCGCCGGAAGAACACCCCGTTGCCGTAGCTCCCAGGCCTGCGCCCAAGGCGACGGCTCCCGATGCCGCAACGAAGCCTCGACGTGAAATAGCAGGTTGATGCTTTCCCATATCTCCCCCTTTTCCCTACATACACGACTATCGATGCGCGCTTTTAGCGCGCAAACTCAAGACTGTTGTTTAGACAGCCTTGCAATGCACATGGAAACGCTGGGCTTTCCAGCGCCGTTGATTGAATTGTTTGGTGATTTCAGTTGCAGAGCGACATAGAAAAACGCGTCGCCCCAGAAGAACTACCGATCGAAACCCCTACCCCCATAGAGACCCCTTTTTTCGATATCTAATTCTCTTGTTGACACTATAGTAACATACAGTTATATGACACTCAATTGCCTGAACTATCCTATCTTCAGAATAGAAAAGGCCTCCTGAGGAGACCTTTATGCGCTCTATTTCAAAATATCTTTGAAGTTATCGATGTTGTTGAAGCCTTCGCTGAAAGCGCTCGGGGCAATAACGAGCCCGCCCTTTTCCTTAATGCTTTCGTAAATGAGGTTCATCGTTCGCAGCTGCAACGCCTTATCGTTCTTGTCGTACACCGAAGCGGCGTCAACGAACATCTCAGAGATATCCTTCTCAACTTCGGCGAGCAAAAGGCGAGCATTTCTTTCACGTTCGGCCTGCGCCTCTTTCGACATGGCGTCTTGTAAGTCAGACGGTATGGCAATATCCCTGATTTCAACCGAAACAACGGCAATTCCCCAGCTGTTCGTTTTCTCGTCGAGTATGCTTTTGATTTCCTCGTCAATTTGCTCGCGACGAGTAGCGACCTCCGCCAAATTAATGCGGCCAACGGCATCGCGCAGCGCTGTCTGAGCGGCCCACCATATTGCAGATGAATAGTCCTCCACCTCGACGCACGCACTTTTCGGATCCCATACCATCCAAAAAAGAACCGCGTCAATATCCAGCGGAACCAAATCGGCCGTGAGAGCTTCTTCCGCAATAAAGGGGGTCGTTATGATTCGCTGGTCAACATGTGCGGCAGCGTATTCGATGATGGGGATGATAAAGTACAAACCAGGGCCAACCTGCCGGTTATATTTTCCCAGCCGAAGAATAACGACACGTTCCCACTGATTTGCGATTCTAATCGAATAGCACCCAATAGCGCCGAAACAAGCGCCCGCGAGGCACGCCCAGGCAGATAGACCCGCAACCAGGGAAACGAGAACCGTTCCCATCAGAGAAAATAGAACGAATATCGCCGCAGCGAAGCAAAACACGCCGACCTTGGAAGTACGCTTCGGCTGAGGTGCCGCCGCCTTCTTATTCGCCGAAGCGTTCCGGGCTTCGTTTTTCTCGGCTTCCCTTTTCTCTTTGCTGCGCATAACCGCCCCTATCGCCTATCCGCATTCCCATCGCTACAAATCGCTCCGAGCGCCTCGTGCAGCGGCCCTCGAATAGTGCACTCGAACAATCTCTAGAAGATCGCCTAGAGACATTCCCTTTTCGACCGCCCGACTAGACAGCTCGTCTGCCATGGAAGCAATATCATCGTCAATCGAAGCGGACTCGGGCAGCCCCTCGGCAACATACGTGCCAAGCCCGCGTTTCGTGTAAATATACCCATCCCGCTCAAGATCCTGGTAGACCTTGTTAATCGTATTGTAGTTAACGCCAAAGCGAACTGACATTTCCCTTACGGAAGGCAGCCTTTCGGAAGACTTAAAATGGCCTGATCCAATTAAATAGATAAGTCTCTTGCGAATCTGAATCCAAATGGGGACACCGCTACTCTCGTCAATTTGGAAAATATCCGATGGTTCCATTGCAGCTGCCCCCTTCCTTACGCACTCGATTTCCCTTTTCGATGTTATGAGCTAAACCCAAAATGGCTGCACGGCAGCAAAACCAATCGCAAACCTCGATGCTGCCATAAGAATACAGAACCTTAAGCAAACACCGCCGACGAGCGAGGATATGCCGCCAATGCACAGAACAGTCGCACGCAAGCGAGAAAAGCACATCAGGTCCACCGCCAAAGGGACGATACAGCCGACGATGACAACACCCACCCAAAAAAGGAGCGATAAGTCACCGAACAGAAGAGCGAAGGCCGACAGCGAAGCATCGCTTTCTGAAAAAAGCACTGGACGGGCCAAAAGGGCCGTCAATAGAAGGATCTCGACAAGCACAATTACCGCGTCAATCGCAGATAGGCCATTCATGCCCTCAAGAACGCCTTCGCACGTTTGCCTGAAAAAGCCGACAACGACGAGCAGGCCCGCCCCCGACGAAAAGGCCGAAGCCGTGAAAAGCGCTGGAACAAGCAGAGTATTGAGGAACGGAACCGACGGGAAAAGCGAGTAGAAAACGCCCGAATAAAGAATAACGACAAAGGAAAGGATCATTGCCAGAAACTGCGAGAGGGGCTCGATGAGCTTTGATGCGCGGCAATGCGGCATCAGGCCGAACGCCAAGGATAACGCTGCGAAGAGGCAGAATAGAACGATAGCCCACGAGCCGAACCCCAAAATGCTTAACGGCCTGAGGAAAACGTTAAAGGCAATTGATGGGTCGCCAAGATCGAGAAGCAGGAAGACGCACCCCACGGCCACCATAATCGGGCCAAGGACCATTCCAGCATCCGTAATTGGCGAGATTTTCAGCAGATGAGGCCGAGGGGGCAACCTTAGAGCGAAATCAACGACGGAGGCAATCGCAAACGCACCTGCGCCAGCACCGGCAAAAAATAAGTACCATGCAATATAGGCACTTGCCACGATATTCCACCCGCTTCATAAGGCAATCGACGCGTTCGCACTCCGGAGAAATCATACCATTCGATGAGAGGACGCGCGCAAACGCATCGTCGGAAATGGCCCAATATTGCCTTGCTAAAACCTCCGCAGAAGGGCCCTGGCTTTGCGCCAGGGCCTTTAAGGAAAACGCCGCACGGGAGGGAAAGCGGCTTCGGGTATATCGTTTTTCGCGTCGGCCTTACTTGAACTCAAGCTTCGTGATAACGGTATCCGTTGCAAGAGCCTCGCCAACGAGCTGGCCGAACGTCAGGCAGCGGCCATGGCTCACACCGGGGCAATGCACGGGGTAATTCAGGCCGAAGAAGTCGCCCTGAACATTGCCGACGGCGAACAGGCCATCGATGGGCTCGTCTTCTTCCGTGCACACCTGGGAATCGTCGTTCACATGCAGGCCGAACGGAATGGTCAGAACGGAGCACACAACGGGCGTCGCGTAGAACGGGGCCGTCTTGATTTCCGAGAGGAACTGCGCCGGCACGTCGAACTTAACATCTTTGCCCGCTTCGTATGCCGCGTTGTAGCCATCGACAGATTCCTGGAGCTTGTCGGCGGGAACGCCCAGCTTCTCAGCGAGCTCGGCAATCGTATCGGCCTTAATAAGGCTGCCGTCCTGCAGGCGCTTTTCCATCTCCTCGTCGAGACCCTTCAGCTGCACGTCATAATTGGTCGGCCACTGTTGCTTGACCCACTTCTCATAATTCGCGTCGAAAATCGACCACGCCTTGTCGCCAGGGGTGTTCATGCGACCATTGGTCAAATAAGGCTCGAAGGGAAGCTCCGCGCCATAGCGCTCGCCATTGCGGTTGACCGCAAGCCAGCTCATAACGAAAGCAGTAAGGTTGAAGCTCTTGGAGCTCGGGGTGTACTGGTGAACCATCGGTGCCGCGGGGCTCTTCGAAAGTGCAGCTCCAGCCCAGCAGCCCATCAGAATGCCATCGCCAGTGTTTCCGCCTTCGGGGGTATACACGTTGCCATCGGCGCGCGTGGTGATGCGTGCCCAGCAATTCACCATTTCTTGGTTGCCGCTAATGTCGCCCGTCGCCAAAATCACACCCTTGGAAGCGTTGTACTGCACGTACTTGCCATCCGCATCGGTGACAATCACACCCGTAATGCCGCTCTTCGCATCGCCCACCAGTTGCTCGGCGTGCGTGTTGAACACGTATTCAGCGCCGTTATCCGTCGCCGACTTGTACAGCGCCTCGCCAAGGTTCCAGTTGCAGGTCTTCTTGTCAGAACGCACCGCACCAGGCTCTGCGTCGCTCACGAACGACACGGCATCGGGATACACGCGCCAACGCTCGGGAAGCGTTTCCCACCCGTATTTCGCGGTTTTCGACAGCGCGGAAACCATCTTAAAGCCCTGCTCGGCCACCATTCCCTCGATGTAGTCGATTACCGGACCAGTCTTTTCGGCCCAGGTGCGAATGAGGTTGTAATTGGTGGTTTGCTGCGACCACAGATACAGAAGGCGGCATGCCTCGTCGATGTCGATATCGACGCCATTGTCGATTTTGAACTTGCTGCCAATTGCCGCAACGTCAATACCATGCATCTGAATGCCATCGGTGCGCTCGATAACCGCAACCTTGGCGCCGTTGCGGGCGGCCGCCTCTGCGGCGGAGTTGCCAGCGATGCCGGCACCGACGATAACGATGTCGTAATCTTTCGTTTCAGCGACATCTTTAATAGGCTCTGGAGTAACTTCCCACGTGTGCTTGATTTCTCCAGCAGATGCGGCCTTTGCATCCGTTGAAGAAGCCGACGAAGCGTTTCCATTCGAGCTGCACGCGGCCAATGCCCCCGCCGCCGCAGTCGCAGCAGCTGCCGTCAAAGAACCCTTCAGAAAATTCCTACGAGTGACTTCCATAGTCCCCTCCATTCATCGACACGCGATGCCTATCGCGCCGACGCCCCTCCTGGCGTCTACCTCGAGAATGGACCCTGAAAGCCCGTCTCCACAACGCACGAACCAACGCATTCCGCAACTTAATGCGTTGTTGGTGTGCCGAATTTATTCCTCACGTGAATCGGGTGATTGGCCGTTGAGCAGGCAATCTAGCAGCTCTTGCCTACCATGCACGCCCGCCTTCTGATAGATATGCCGAACATGGGTTCCGACGGTGTTTTCAGAAATGACCAGATTTTCAGCTATCCAGGGCTTCGTTCGGCCAGCAACCAGGTACACCAAAATGTCGGACTCCCTTTGAGTGAGCCCCCATTTTTCGGAGCAGGAGGCGAGGTCGATGTGCTGCCCACCTGCTGACGCCGCTTTCTTCCACATGAAAAGGCCCCAGATGTCTTCGCTGCTCAGCAACAGCACCACAGCAATCACCATTAAGTAGCCAACAACGGTCGATTCCTGCGCGGAAAACGCCGTGCCCTCGGGGCTCGCACCCAACAGAATCGCAACCAGCGCACCGACAATATAGAAAACCGCATCGGCTATCCTCATGACCGCAATCGTCTTAAGGGAATCCTTAGACTGCCCGTTGGCAATGGACGAGAATACCGCCCATTTCAAAATGTCGAATACGGTATACCCAGAGATGATGATGGCGCCCGCGACCCAGAACAAATCGGTCCCAAAAAGGAATGCCATCACGGCAAACCCAGCAATAATCGCAAGCAAACCAACACGATACAAAACGCTTGACCTCGATGGCATCGTTGAGAGGAACGCGAACGATCCAACAGCGACGATGCCTCGAATAGCCTGGATTATTACACCACCGTTGATTTCGGCAAGAGAGAAAGACACCAGATGCTGGAGATATCCGAATCCAGCCATGATGAGACAGAGGGCTGCAAGAATTGATGCGGACACACCGAGATAGCGCGATATGAATGTCACCGGTTTCTCTCCTTCGGGCTTCGCCGAAACGGGCGAAGCGTACCCTTTCAAAGACGAATCAGTCAGCACGAACAGAACCGACGAAACAATCGGCATGATCGCAAACGAGAGCGACGACGCGACAGGAATCATGAAAAGGAGCGGAGCATCCAAAACAATCGCCATTGCAAAGCCGCCGGCTAAGTATTGAACGGTGCTCTTCGTTCCCTGCTTGCAGTACACGCCGCCCCAGCAAAGCCCCAGGAAGCCCATGAAAAGCCCGCTGAATGTTCCGCCCGCCAGCAATAAAGGCCAGGAAAACGTCACGCCGGAAACAATGAAAAGAATCGAGCCGGCGACGCCAAGAGCACCGATAACCCCCAAGGCGGTTTTCCCCTCGAGAACCTTACGCGCCTTCTCCTCGGCAAGAAAAACCGACGCGTACACCAACGCACCGACGAAGAACGTAAGAACCGCGGCCATTTCAGGAAGATGACCAGCATTCCCCGCAATAAAGAACGCACCCATGAATAGGGCATCAAACCACGCCCAATACATGCCGGAACCAATTAAAGCCGCAATGTTCAGTTTTCCTTTATCGCCTTTCCCCAAAACCAACCCCGCTTGCAATCCCCTCAACAATAACGGCTCTCTATTTTAGCAGCCCAGAAAAAGATGACTTCGCAAACGCACCAACCTAGTCGGAAGACGGTCGTGAAGGCCCCTGCGCCCTGCGCCACTGCCGAGACATTGCGGGCTTGCGACCCTTTAAACAACTTGCCGAATGCTCGCAGTGAATCCGAATCTGTCCCGATTCCATTGACGCCTTTTACGCCGCGTTCGGGCGGTCTTCGTCTGTGGGCCAATTGGCCTCTTCGATTCCTTTCAAATTGAGCCCCACCCGTTTCAAGCACCGAAACTTCAACAATGAACCCCATATCCATATTTCATGTGGGAAGAAAAAAACGAAAAACCCCTGTTTCCTATGAAGAAAAAAGACGAAAAGTCCCTGTTTCCTGTGAAGACAAATGCTCAACCCTGCAGCACAATTCTCAAACAACCCGGGTAACTCATAAACACAAAAACAAGGAATGGGTGGCATGGAAACGAATATCTCCCGCAGAAATCTCATTAAAGGCGGTGCGGCATTTGCCGCGGCCGCAACTCTGCTCGGCGCTTCGGCTTGTTCACCGCGAAAAGATGCGGAAAACGCCCCAGCGGCAAAATCTGATCTCCCCGCTGACCTACGCGCGTCAGATTTTAAATACAGCGTGGTGGAAACCGACCCTATAACCAGCTTCGCCTCCGAAGAAACCTACGACATTGTGGTGGTCGGAGCCGGATGCGCCGGCGTTCCCGCAGTGCTTACCGCCGTTGAAGAGGGCGCGACCGTCGCATGCCTCCAGAAAGAGGCCACTGTTGCCGCCAACGGAAACGGCTGCTCTTTCGTAGTTAAAGAAGCTTCCAACTTGTCGGGCATTGCACGCTGGCGCAGCGACTGGGCAAAACTCAGTGATTGGCGAATCAATCCTGCCCTGTTCCAGTATTACGTGGACTATGCCGAAGAAGCGGTACCATGGGTTATATCACGCGGTATCGAAGAGGGCATTACCCCTATCGAGTTCTTAACCGACAGCTCAATCCACTATGACGACGGAAGCCTTGTCGCCGTATGCGACGCAACCCAAGAATCCAATCAGAGTCTCATGGTTGCCCTCGCAAATCGTGCTGAACAAAACGGCGCCAAATTTTACTACGAAACGCCCTGCGTTCAGCTTGTGCAGTCTGAAGACGGTACCGTAACCGGAGCAATTGGCAAAACCAAAGACGGAAAGTACATCAAACTCAACGCCTCAAAAGCGGTCATCTTGGCGGCGGGCGACTACATGAACAACGACTCAATGGTCGACCGCAATCTGCATGATTCGTTTATGTATCCAAGGGTACTGGAAAACCACACTGGCGACGGCCACATCCTTGGCATTCTTGCCGGTGGACGCATTGCCCCGCTTGGACATGCGCGTCAAATCCATTCCAACTACATCGGCCCCTTCATGTTCTTCCCCTTCCTCGCACTGAGCCTCGAAGGCAAACGCTTCTGCAATGAGACAGTTGGTATGAGTAGCCTCAACATCCCCATGTCTTACACCACCAAGCCAGAAGATGCAGGAAGGCATTTCAGGCTGTTTGATTCCAAAACCGAAGGATTTTATCCGAGCAGCCTGGGCATTCCACCCGTGGCCCTAGTTGGCGAAGGGTCCGCTTGGATGGATCCCGAAATTGTGGTATCGGGGAACACCCTCGAGGAGCTGTGCGAAAATGCAGGCATTCCCGTTGATGAAGGCGTTGCAAGCATCAAACGCTATAACGAAATGTGCGCACAAGGGCGAGATGACGACTTCGGTGTGCCCGGCAGTCATCTGGTGGCAATGGACACTCCGCCGTATTACTGCATCAAGGGCGATGTGGGTATGTCGGCAATTAACGCTGGCGTCATGGTGGACGACCGCTATCGCGTTATCGATGAAGACAGCAATCCCATTCCGGGACTATACGCTGCCGGCGTTGATGCAGGCAACCCATGCGGCGGCATCAACTGGAGCATGCCCGGAGGCTTTTCGAATTCCCATATCTTCACCGCAGGGCGTTATACGGTGATTCACGCGCTAACCGGCGACATGAAACCTAAAAATCCCAGTGGATTTGATGACTTGAAAGAATATTTCGCAGGCGAAGACGGGTCATATATGTGGGAAAGCCCTGATTGCGCCACGGCCATCAGCGTTTGGTAGACGCCTCTACTCTTACGTTCCTGCAGGGGGCCAAGAGCTACTCTTGGCCCCCTGGCACATACCAAACAGAACACTTTTGCACTTGTCTATTCGTTTTCTTTCGCATCGCACACAAGGTCAATCAGGTCTTGTCGCGAATGTACGCCCATTTTTCGATAGAGGCTTTTCGCATACGTCTGGACGCTGTTAATCGACAGGCCCAAATCCTGAGCAATGCGTTTTTGCGTATGACCTTTTGAAAGCAAACGCATTACATCGCATTCGCGCTGCGTTAAGTCATATTGTGAGGAAAGCCGACGGACAGCTTCCTCTTGCTCGTCGCTTGTCCCTTCGATGCCACGTTGCGGATTAATTCCGCCAACGCCCAAGATCATCCACAAGAAGAAGAAAAACGCCATAAGAAACGCCATGGCTAACGCGACGGCGTTCACGGTATTTGCCATAAAACCGCTGTTGCCAAAAGGCATCGTCCCAAATGCGTCTGCCACCACGTTCATGCCAACAATGCTCAATGGGATCGCGACCGTAATATATTGCGCTATCTTTCGATCAGACCGTCTTGCCCATTCGAAACCCAAAAGCCAAAGAAGCACCATGGCAAGCGGCAGACTTGGCAACACTATTTCAGCGCACAACCCAACATGGACGGGATTAAGCAGTGCTATGCAATAGAGGAATATAGTAAGCAGCAGCATAAATGATCCCCAAAAGAAAGAACTTGCTCCACTTGCGCTGCGTGATAAAGAGGAACGTTCCTTGCGGTATTCAACAAATATGCCAATAGAGCAAACGGCATAGAGCGCAAACCCTATGATCAGATGCAATGCGTCACCGGTAAACCAAACCCCGCTGGACCTAGAAACATACGAGCCCATAAACATGTCACTCACAAACAGATAACACGCAAACATGAGTACGAGCAGCATATTCCGAGCGAAAGCACGCTTCGTATACGATTGCAAGCCCACATTGAGCACCTTCGCATCTGGTTTAGGCAAAATCTGAGCAAAGCCCCCCGCGGCAAGAAGCATCGGATAATTCGCACCAGCATAAGGAAGCCCGCACACTTGAAGCACAGAAGGAATTATCGCGCCAACAACGAACGATACGAGCAGTGATCCCAGCACAATTGCCGCATGAAGCCGCTCTTCGCAACATGCAAGTGCAAACATCATGCGAACGCCGAGAAACACACCATACAACCCGACGACAACAGGATAGAGCCAGAATAAAATCAAAGGAGGGTTAGCACCCACCTTCTGAAACACCAGGAGCAAAACCACAAATGCGAGCAAAATAAGCGCGAGCATGCACAACGCCACCTGTGCACTCCTAGAAAAAGATATGAGCCCATTGGGGCATCTAGCCAGCACCAACGATCCAGAGAGCATTACAAGAAATAAGAGAAGAGAATACGTAAAATTCGATGAGGCGTATGGGAGCTGAGGAAAAAATTCTCCCGGGAAAAGAGGCAGCATAAAGAGCGGCCAATAGAGCGCAAGGGCAAACAAGGTCATCAGAGGAGTCTTCCAAGAGCCTTCGCTTTGCAAAATACTATGCTGCATCAAGCCCATGCTAGACATTTATAGAAATCCCCTCTGTTCACATGATTGTTCATGCCCACGTACTTCATCTCGCACATCTCGATTGCCGCAAGAGGAGCCGAAATGAAAACCAGGACCCGAGTCTGGTTAGCCTAATATCTTACCACAGAGCAGATTTTCACATTAGGATACGCCTAGCAGCTTCATGCTCGGATTTTCCGATAACGACGACAAAAGTTTTAAGCAAACGGCAGTATCGCGAACGCCCATGAATGCAGACGCTCTACCAACACCCCTGTTCAACATCAAAAGAAAGGCCCAGCATAGGACCAGAACCTTTTAGACAAATCCCGTGCGGAACATGGAGGGCCGCCAAATCGCGAAGCCACCGTTTTCCCTCGTCGGACCATATGCACCACGGGGGACGGTTGCAGTCGTAATGGAGGCATTGACGAGGAATAGGACCAGCGAGACACACTCGCTGGGGCATTGCGCCCTCGTGACCTGCTAAACGCTCGCAGCATTGAGCAGGTGTCTTCTTCGCTTCGAGCGCACCACCCCGCCGCGCGTCCGCAGATTGGATTGCATGGCGCACCAGTATCGTTTGATGCACAACTGCACCTGTTAAATGCTCGCAGCATTTAACAGGTTGCCAAACCGCCGAACGCACGCTGCACCATCGAAAACCTGCTAAATGCTGCGAGCATTTAGCAGGTCTTCAGCGAGTATCAAAGCGGGATGATTCAAGGGGCCATCCCGGTACGAACAGGATGAGAAGCCGCATACAAACCGACGGCGAACAAGCTGCCGATAAGCCCCTCTCGAAGAAGACCCTGGGTCTCAGGCAAGGCAACAACAATCATGCACCTACGTTGTATCTTCTAAGCAAAACCGACAGCAAGCGAAAACTATCCCCACAGACCGTTCTCCATAGACGCACGACGCCGATCGTCTACGAAATCGAGCAGCTCTTGGCGATTGGACACGCCGCACTTTGAATAGATATGGCGTATATGGGTATTAACGGTGCTTCCCGATATGAATAGCTCCTCTTGGATGCGAGCAATAGTTCTTCCTCGCGCCACACTCGGCAGTATCTCAGACTCGCGCGGCGTAAGCCCGAATTCAGCGCTTATGCATTCGCAGATTTCATCAATCGACGGCTCAGAAGGAATGTCTCGTCTCGGATTGTTTTTCTCCACCGAAGTGAACGAGCCCGACCCGGCCCCAACACTTGCGGAAGAGCTCCACGAAGAGCACTCATGCGAAGCGGAAATGTCATCTCCGCCTCCAACCGTCGCGCAATCGACACCTTCTTCCAAAAGAGACGGCTTGAGCTTTTTGGAAATAAGCAAGAAGTCGGCCTCGGTAAAGAAAAACACGTACCCGACCAAAACACACCCCGCAAGAACAACGCTGCACGCCATAACAGACGTCTTGCCAACCAGGATAAGCGC
>OLVX01000674.1_pt1 | contig 32814 bp, 26 predicted proteins | sample 1673271 | NCBI WGS metagenome assembly OLVX01 (sample SAMEA3178939, study PRJEB25190) | human gut metagenome | biome: human gut; feature: human-associated habitat; material: faeces | place: Austria | collected 2013
ACTTACACTACTGAGTTTTGATGAAGATGTTTTTCTGTTCCAATTTCTCATAAATCTGTCACCTCCTTACTTTATTAAGGCAATCTGCCTTAAATAGACATATCTGTATATACAATAAACTTAAAACAAAAAGCTTAAGGCAATTTGCCTTAAGCTATAATTCATATTCCTGCGTGTCATTTATTCTCGATATCACATCTTCAATATCTTTGTTCTGTATATATTCTATATTAACGCACGTACCCGCTCTGTCGTATGTTGGTTTGAATGTAAAGCAGTCTAAATACTCATTCTGATTTTGCTCATCTAATTCAACCCCATAAAGATCCCATAAGTCATATTTTATTTCCTGCAAAGCAATTTCTTGAGCGTTTCCATCTAGTTCTTTAAATGAAAGCTCCCTTTTATCATTTACAAGATAGTTTAAATTCAATTCTAATGTATTTTCCAAAATTGCTATTGCTCTATCGTGTAAAACTTTATTGAAAGAATTCAATTCAGCTTCAGGAAGATTATATCTATCGTGTTTTTCAATTCTATAGTCTAGGATGTGTCTTAATTCCTTTTTTTGACGATTTCCTAAAAAAGTCTTTGCGTTTTCAGCAAACGATTTACCAAAAACAGGATCTAAAGTTTTAACATATTCATTTAGTTTTTCTGGTGACTCGTAAATATATTGTCTTGGCTCATCAAACATACAATACCCATGATCGAACAAAGGAGCCATACACTTGATCTTGTTAGTTGCATTATCAACTAATACACCAAAATTATTCAGATGCCTATCTGTATTACAAATCAATGCATCAAAAACCATCATCGAGCAAAAATCCTGATAAAATTCATCTCCCAGATTTTTATAAAAATCTACAATGGCTTTCACTGTTTTTTTCCCTTTTAAGAATCTTGATGCAGGAACAAAAGATGTATCTATGTCAGTAAACAATTTACATGTACTTGATAATTCATCTTGCCATATATCTAAATCATAGGCAATTGCATTTAATCCCATTTGATGAGCAACTTTATAAGCATAATATTCAGCATAAGCTTCTTTTCCATGGTTTGCATACAAATTGCCATGAACATTCCCCTTATAAAGCACGACATCACCATTAATTCTTCTCCAAGCCTTTTTTAGAGAACCGTTCGTTGTTAATTCTGCGACTGTACCAATGCTATTTGAATGTCCATGACCTGTATATGCGATCAATGCAACAGATTTATTAAAATCGTTCTCATATAGATTGTAATCTTTAAACAACCCCGTAAAATCTGGATCAACAATCCAATATGGGTCATTCAACGAAAGACCTTTTCCAACAGTCAAAATTCCAATCAAATCATTTCCATGAAGTCCCAGACTTGCCAAAATCTCATTTACAAAGGCACGATTTTTAGGGATGTTTCTTTCCTGTATCCATTCTAATAGTTCATTTGAATCGTCGGTTTTTAATCCAACGGGATAAAGAAAATTATTTATGTTATATCTTTCAAGAATTGTTAATTCATAATCACCATAAAGTGAATCTTCAATTCTAAATTTTAGAATATCTATATTCTTATTTTTCAACACAAAATCTTTATACATCTTTCATCACCTCATCTTTCACTTTTACATTATCATAATTTTAGCAACAAATCCTATTTAAGGCAATCTGCCTTAAATAGACATATCTAAATCGTTCACACTAAAGCAATCATCAACTTGACATTAAATAAATGAATACTTATCATATGAAGTAGATAGAGCATATATCATGTCGTCTGGCAATTGCGACCAGTGGGACGTGATATAATGCTCTGTTTTTTTATCACATATGAAACTAACATATATATTTAGTCCCATATGCAATAAAAGGAAGGGTTTGTACCTTCCTTTTAAAAATTAATCTTCACTTTTGCGAATCTTGCGAACAGTTGCAATTGAAGCACCTAGTGCGATAACAACAATACCTAACATCATATACATCATGTCTTTGTTTTTAGCAGTACCAGTATTTACACTAGGCAACAAGACATTCTGGTATACGATTGAATAACGATGATTATCATCTACGTGTACTTCCTTGTCATTTACAAACAATCCTTCGTCCGTAAATTTAACCTTTACAACCTCATCTGATAACTTATATCCTTGCGGAGCACTTGACTCTTTGATATAAGTTGTTCCATAACGAATCAAGAATTCAGCAGTACCAGTTTCCTGATCACCTGCGATAGTTTCAAGTTTTGAACTTTCAGCACAGTTTTCCTGTGAATATGAAGTGAATTCAAATTTGTTTGACTTGATATTCTGTCCAGTTACACTGTCAACCTTGTTCACCAAGATACGTGGTAAAGCAGTATGTTTTGGATATACTGTTACATCATACTGGAACAATTCGTCTTCATCATCCCATGTTGGAATTCCAACAATAAATGGAGTGATTGTTTCAAAATCAGCCAAATCTTCAACATAGACTAGATACACACCAACAGGAAGATCTTTGCAAGTTGCTTTTCCTTCTTCATCCGTTGTCATTTCATAGTCGGGAGTTTCAACTTTCTTTGCCATGTCTTTGGCAACCTTGTCGATCTCGTCTGCTGTTTTAATCTCATTCAAGTCCAAATCCTTGTCTGCAAAAGGTTTATATTTAATGATATATTCTCCTTTTACAATATCCGCAATCTGAACTACACCAAATTTAACATTTTCTTTGGAAAGGTATTTATCATATGGGTCTGTTAATTCCACTGAAATTGACCCTAATCCATTATCAGGTACTTTAGTCAAATCTTCTTCAGGTAGAATTGTTACATCCCCAACTTCGGGGTTATCAGTGATATCTTTAGCCTGTAAATTTAAGCATGGTACTAAAACCAGCATCAAGCTCAAGGCTAAACCGATTTTCTTTAATAACTTCATGACTTTAACTTTCTCTCCTTTCTCGTTTTAAAAATAAATCTAACAATCAACATAAATACAATCAAAAATGGAAGTGCTGTAAATAACAACTCTCGCCAGCTCATCATTTCTGGTTCAATGGCTTCTTTTTTCTTTTCACTGTATGGTACACGTTTACCAGTCAAAATCAGTCTGTGCGTGTTGACTCCATACGGTGTACAAGTCAACAAAGTCGCAAGGTCCTTGCCTTCTTCTATTCCAAGAACATCAGGAGCTTCTTCTTTTTTAACAATCTCAATTTTATAGATTTGGTAAGCTAATGTTTTGTTACCAACATGGATATAAAACAAATCGTCTTTTTTTAATTCATCAAGCCTTGTAAAAAGCTTTGCGTTTGGCAAACCCCTATGCCCTGTCAAAACAGTACGAGTATTCTCACCGCCGACTGGGAATGATGAGTTCTGTAAATGACCTACACCATTTGACAATACATCATCACTTGTTCCGTGGTAAATTGGAAGGTCAACGCCTATCTTTGGAATCTCAATTGAACCCATGATACCTTTGCCAGTCAGATTTAAAATATTTTCATAGCTTTCATCCGATAAAATATCTGTATCGATATCTCCTACAGAAGCTCCCATTGTTTGGAAAAGCATATCATTATAATTGTGAGCCTTTTGAATCTGTTCATTGATTTTTGCTTTATCCGTATGTTTTACTTTGCTCTCATAGGTTGAAATCATACTATTCTGCTGTATGCTAGAATGAATACTCGATACCAGTGGAATCGAACATAAAGATATTCCGATTACAATCAGTAAACGAACTGTCCAACTGGTTTCCTTGATAGCTTTAATAATCGACTTCAATATCAGCACCTCCAAAAATGGAAGGTGGCAGTACTGCCATCCTATTCATTTATTCAAAAATTAGTCTTTATTTGCTTTTTTTCTTTTTTTATCTAACGCCAATGCACTAACTACAGTGATTGTTCCTGCAGCTAAACAAATCATTGTTAAGTTAGAACCAGTGATTGGTAATTTAGTTCCTACATAGTTTACTACTGTGATATTAGCAGAACCATCTGTTACGTCTGTTTTTAAGTTAGTGTCGCTTTCTTTGTAAGCACCGTTTAAGAATTCTTTAACATGAGCAGTTGCTTCTAATTTCTGTAATGTTTTTTCAGTAGCACCTTCACCTGCGTTGTAGTTGTTACGTTCATCAGTGAATGTTGGTTTGATGTTTAATACGATTGGATCTTGTAATTCACGATAACCAGCTGGAGAATTCGTCTCTTTTAAGTAATATGTACCTTGATCTAAACCTAAGATAGTAAATACACCCTTAGCATCGGATGCCATTTCAACAGCATTGCCTGGTCTTGCACCACCAGTGTGGTCAGTACCTCCTAATGAATCACGGTTGATTACAACATATCCATTTGGAGAATCCTTAACATACACTTCGTTTGTACAGTTTTCATCACTGTATAGACGGAATTTAGCATTCTTCAATAATTTGTTGTGGTTGTTGACCTTTAAACCATTGATCTTATAAGTGAAGCAAACTACTGTATCCCAAGGAGTTGTTCCTGTAGAACCATTTCCATCACTGTCTGGGTTGTTGCTGTATTCAAGGCGAACAGCATTTTCAAATCCAGCACGACCAGTACGAGTCGATGCATTGTCATTCAATGTTGCATTATAGTTTAAACGAACAGATTGGCCATAAGTATTTTCGTTGTTATTGTTCATTCCTTCTGGGAATTGTTTGTCAACGATAGCTTTTAAGTCTGGAATTTCTGCATAGAATGTGTCTTCACCACTATTTTCAACTACTTTAAACTCATTACTCTTTAATGTATATGTTTTTTTGTCGCTTGAAATTGTGATAGAAACAGAGTCTTTATTGAATGTCAATGCATTGTCCATCTTGTCATGGAAAATCATTTTATATGTTTGGTATCCATTCATGTCTGGTACATATGTATCGTGGTAATAAGGAACTGTCTGTCCAATTTCATAGTCTCCAATATCATTCCATCCTACATTGTTGTCATCTTCATTGATTTTCTTAATCAAAGTAGGATAATCGGATTTGATATTAACCTGAGCATTAGGATTTGCTGTATTTGTTAAAATCAATAAAGCTGCTGAATGTGTATCCTGTACAGCAGTAACTTCATCTGTTAAATAATAACCATATCCCAATCCACTGAACTTAACAGAACCATCGACTGCATTTACAGCTGTAACATTAACTGTATTTGGAGAAAGACCTTCCTTAACGAGTTCATCTCTTAAGGCTTCTACAAAGTAACGGTAATTGCTGTAACGGCCTTCTAATTTTTGATCTGCCTGAGCACCTTCCACTTTGTTAGTATTTAAAGTTTGAATATAGTCAATTACATCATATTCAGTAACTGAAGAGGCAGATTTGTTGATTTTCTTACCAACAACAGTCTGTAAAGCTGTTTTGTAGTCATCATTCCATGTATAGTTGATTGATTCATTATCCACTGCATTTTCAGCGTCAAACAATTTATAGACTTGGAATTTTTTACCAACCAAAGATTGCCCTGCATTTGGTGAGATTGTAATCGAAGCATTCCCCTTGCCAAAATCAGCTACACCGTTAGGAGTCGCATAAGTTTGCGTTGCTTCAGCAGCGTAGACTGGAGTCACTAATTGGGCAACACAAGTTGCTACAGGACTTAAAGTCATAGACAATGCAGTTAATCCTGCAAAAATCACATTTTTTTTCATTTTAATATCCCTCTTTCTTCATTATTTAGAAATCATTTTATCTTTTTTAGATTTATATAAAGAAAAAGCTATTACAGCAACACCTAATCCAATTAATAGGATTGTTCCATTTGAACCTGTTTCAGGTAATAACTGTGTTGTTTTGTTCGTGATATCTACTGCAACAGCACGATCCTTTTTAGTTCCTTCTAGTCGAACATTACCAGATGTCTTAGATGTATCGTATTTTGTTCCATCGACTGTGAATTCAAATGTGTTTGTCTGTGGTGTGGCTTTTACGTATACAGAATGTACATATGCCTTACCATTTTCATCTACTGGAATTCTGTAGCCTTGAGGGGCTTTTGTTTCCTCGAAGTAGTATGTCTTTTCTACATCCAGATTTTTGAAAGTCAATAAACCTTTGTCATCTGAAGTCTGTGTATCTACTACATTTTTACATCCTTCATCACTGTACAACGTAAATTCAGCACCCTTTAAGACTTTTCCGTGTTCATTTGTTTTTGTAATCTTCAAATTGAAAGGATTTACCTTATCGGCAAATGTAGCATAACCGTCCCCTGAATCTTTTGTACCATGTGTAACAAGACTGTTTGTTCCAGATGTAAATGTGATCTTACCTGTACCAGAAGCTACGTTGAATACAACTTCGTTTGGATTCAGCTGATATCCATCAGGAGATTTGATTTCCTTGATTTTGTGAGTTCCAGAAGCCAAACCTGTTATCGTAATTTCACCACTGCCATTTGTCTCTAAATCTTCCGTTGAACCATTTGGCAATGTGTGACGGAATACTGCACCGCTGACAGGTGTAGAAGTTCCTGCCTGTACCTTCTTGATGTTAAACTTGATTACTTTTTCGTTGACTGTTGGCATGTTAAATGTTTCAACACCTTCAGCATTTCCAGATGGCGTTATTTTTCTAACAAATACTTCATTGTTGATGAAGTAACCTGTAGGAGCCTTGGTTTCCTGAATCGTGATAGTTCCAATAGGCAAAGTTGTATAACCAGATGAGTTTTTATAAAATTCATCGCCTGACACTTTTAAACTGTCCACAAAAGCTGTTTTACCTTCGCTATTTGTCTTTAACACCCATGAACGAGCGGGAATCTGACCTGATTTAGCTGGATCTGAATCGTACAATCCTTTATAATACTTGACTGTGAATTCAGCACCTGCAAGACTTGCACTTCCCTGCGGCTTGTTTTTGTTCGTTTCTTTATCAACTTTACCAAGAACAACTGAAACTGGATCGGATTGAGGATAATCTTTAAATTCACCATTTGAGCCAATCCAAGAACTTTCATTTGCTTTTACTACAACTGAAACAACAGAATTATTCAAAGCATAACCTTTTGGATTCTTAGTTTCCTTTAGATAATATGTTCCTGCATCCAGTTCAATTTCATTTGACCAGTCCTTGTATTTTTCAGAACTGTCATACTTCCCAATCGTTAAAGTATTCACTTTATTTTTATCGGCTTTTGCATCAGCTTCTGTCTTATACACTCCGTATTCAGCTCCCTGCAATGAGTAGCAAGGGTTGTTATCTGTGATAGCTGGGTTTGCAGAAGTCTTTTTAATGCAAAGTTTACCTTTAGACTGTACCTTGAAAGCAAGTTCAAAAACAGTTCCAACGGTTTGAGGTGTTGAACCAGAAAACTGATGTAGGTTTGTTTCAAATCCAAATACAACATGTCTGTATCCATTAATTGTACTTGCATCTAACACACGTAATGTACAAGTAGGATAACGTAAAGCATAACGGCTACCTTCATCAATATTTCCTACAGAAGTTTTAATATGGTGACAGAAAGCCTGAATAGCACCATTGAATGCAACTGGGTCTGAAACATCAGTTAATTGATATCCTCCATTCACCCATTGTCCATAACTGTTTCCATTGATATCACGCATCGTAAAATCAACTGTTGAGCCATTCATAGTGATAGACTGCGGAACCGCTAAAGCAGAGTCTGTGTAAGTACACTCTCCACCATCGCCATCATTCCAGTCAATTGTATTGTAGTAATATCCATCTGCTGTAGTTCTAGATTTGTTATATAGTTCCAATGGGCCGTCAATTGTCTGTACGTAGCTGTTATTACCAAATTTACCTACAACATCAATAGAGGAACCTACACTAAAAACATCTTTTGTGCCCTCTGCCAGATAAGCTAATACATTGAGACTTCCAACTTTGGCTGTACCCAAACCAACGCCAGCTGCTCTTCCCTTTGAATTTGAAATAACAATCTCTAGTGATTTTAAATTGGCACCCATATATGATAATGCCATATTTCCAGTTTTGGGATCATATGCACCATATTCCGACTCTAAAGGAACATCCGAACCATTAACATATACTTTAACATTTTTTGGAATAATGTTACTTGCGGTTTTTTCAGAAGCAAGCTGGAAACGTGCTGTCATGAAAGGACGCAAACTGATTGAATCTCCTACTACACTGTCAATAGAACCAGTCTTATCTACAACTGTAGTTTTGACTTTAACATCATTCTCAACATCCGCAGGGACTAAAAACTGTACCTGTAAATCCGAAAAATCTTCTTTAAGATTGTTATCTGATTTAGCTTCTTTAGCCACAGTTTTAAAAACATCTTTATCAATTTTTAAAATGTGAGTTTTCTTATCATAAGAAAAGCCTTCTGTTAGCTGTTGGCCATAATCATTTCCACGAGCCACATCGTAATCGTAAGGATAACTTTTCTGGGCTAAGCCATTCACAAAAGGTGTGTCCGCCTGAATATAGTAAGCATCTCCATCCGTATATACTGTGCTAGGTTCCATTGTCTGCGTATAGATCGTATCCTTTGGGTCTTTATCAATCAATGCAGAAGTGATTGTATCGTTTTCAGATACAGCACTTGGAATTGCATACAAGTATTTTGTATATACGGTTTTAGATGTATCTATATCCATCTTTGAAAGATCCACATCAAATGTGCCATATTTATCTGCATCTTCGGATTCAGCTACTGCATCATTTGAAGTAGAAACAGATTCATTGGAACTTTTGTCCTGAGAAGAATCATCACTTTCATCTTCGCTTGAATTACTGTTTTCTTCTTTTTGTGTTTCATTTTGTTTGAACACTACGTTAAAAGAAGCATCAGCCGTCTTTGTTGTGTATGCAAAGCTGAAAGATTTTTTTCCACTTGTAAATCCAGAGATCGTACTGTCATTTAAAGTAATATCATCAATAACTGCATTCTCATTGGATTTAGAAACAATTTTAACCTCTGTACCTTCGTTATAATCAGCATTATAACTTTCTCCATCAGACAGTGTCTTTGTGAAATCGCCTGATGAAAGTGTAACTGTACCATCCCCTACAACATTCACTGAAAAACCTGCCGTATTTACTGTTTGAGCCGTCGTTTCTTCTGCATAAGCAGGAAGCACCAGATTCAGTGAAGTTAACACAGTTACAAAAAAGGCGAGAAATGTATTCTTAATCTTTTTCATACTTTCATTCCTTCCTATTAAGGTAAATGACCTTAATTTAAATCGTTCCCCTTTATTTATTTCTATCCCTAAAAAATCTCTAACGTTAGAAATCTTGATTTTTTTGAGTTTTTCATACCATCAATATCTTGAAAGGAAAAAATATTGATATTTTTCAACTCAATTTAAGGTACATCGAATAAACTGTATCTGTTCATATTTCATCCCACCCTTTCTCATATATACTTTTTTTGGTGCAATAGCACGGGTATTCCCCGCTTTATTGCGTCTGAAAAATAGAAAAGGAACCCGTCCGAGTTCCTTTTTTAAAAATTAAATTTTAAAGCCACAAGAAAAGACAGAATGTAGAATTCTGTCTTTTGCTTTATATCTTTAGTTAGCTTTAGTCTTGCCACATCCACTGCATTTGTAGCCTGTCAATTCCTGTTTTGTCGTTGCAGGTGAATCCACAACATATCTTGTTTCATACACTGCTTCGTGATGTACAGTCTTGTATCCCACAACTGTTTCACGCCATTCAGAATGCCACCCTGAATCTCCATTAGAATTATTTAACAAATATTCATTTGGATCGCCATTTATTTGTAACCCACTTTGATTACCTACACATATTTCCTTCATCTCAGTAATTGGAACCTGTTCATCATAGGCAGCTTGCACCAAAACTTGTTCGTTGTGCCCTTTTTCAGGCACATTTACAGTCTTATATTGAGCCACCCAGTTGTGTGTATGTTCAGCAGGCTTAGAACTGTTTGAGTTTGAACTGTTACTGCTGTTTGAAGGCTTAGAAGAACTTGTGTTGTTCTTGTTTGAGCTAGTATTCGTAGTCGAAGCTGTGTTATCCTTCTTTGATTCTGAAGCATTTGATTTATTAGAAGAATCGGCTTTTGCGGTTTCTTCTTTCTTTTCTTCCTGTTTTACTTCCTGCTCCTCTTTCTTCTTTTCCTCTGTCTTAGCAGAATCTTCAGATGGTGTCAAAGTGGCAGTACTGCCATCTTTTTTTGTTACGTCTAAATTGACTTTATCTTCTTTTAAAGAAACATCCACTTTCTTTGTATCTGTAGTATCTACATCCTTGAATACGAATGTTTTGTCCTGATCCTGTAAACCTACTTTTACATCCAACTTGTCATTTTCTTTGACAGTGTAATACAAAGTACGTTCTTCTTTGTTTTTTACTGCATCTCCATTTTCCAACAAGTTATCACTGAAAGATTCTTCAGAACTTGATTTTGTTTCAAATACTGTGATTTTCTTTCCAGTATTATTTGTCATCTTCAACGATTTAGAATCCTTGGTTTTTTGACCAATTGTCTTTACTTCCTTTTTCTTAGCAACTTCTGTTGTCTTTGTATCTTTTGTTCCTGTCGATGAAGCAGAACACCCAGTCAAAATCATACTTAATGCAATCGCACCTGCTGTTAAAATTTGTTTTGTTTTCATATATAATACATCCTTTCCTGTTCTATTTTTTTAAGGCAAATTGCCTTAATTTTTTAATCAATCTCTTTACACCCCTATTTTACCATGTATCCTTTCAAAAATGCTAGATTTTTGTGCGAAATTCGAGTCTTCACTACCATGTGGAAATTTGCAGTACTGCAACTTCAAATGGCATTACAGATTATTAAGAAACTTTAACCTTGTCACGAATGACATAGATGTGATTCCAATTCATCTGTACTTTCGATATTTCTATCAAGGTCCGTGAACCGACCTTTAAATAAATAGAATACTTTCTATTATTTTAAATGGGCACATATAAAATTTTAAGGGAAAGATATATAAAAGGGCTTATTAGTCATTATTATATGCACCCATTTAAAGCAATGAGCAGGCTCATGTTTTCTGCTCTGTCCAGAACACTGGCTTGTGGATCGTTGTCCCATGTCTCATTTAGATGTTTTAGATTTTGACATTCTCCTTAAAATTTAAAACATCATTTGTTAAGAAAGCCTTTCACAGCTAACGTTGTAGCAACATGAAAAGGTTACGTTGGAAAGCAGGAGTTTCACCCCCTGGTATATTTGTTGCTACATCTTGAAATTAAAAATTGAAGGTTTCAGGAATTGCACCTGATAATACTTGTTACCTTCATTAAAAAAACTTACGAAGAATAAAGCTGTTGTCTGTTTGATATATATTGAACCAGAGAAAATATTCAGACCTTTGCAAATTTCATCATAAGTATGTTTCATTTGATTTAAAGTAAAAAGTAGTCTTTAAAAGGAGATTCCTCCCATCTTTTTAATTATGCTTTAATTTAAATCAAATGATGTCCACCAACAGATAAATCTTAGTGTGAGCTATCGTAGAAGGACCTATCTCCTTGTATTATTTAGAAAGATTTATGTGTTGGTAGGATGGTATTTGAGGATTGTGGGAGTTGCACCCACGGAACTTGCATCCTCATGTAATGGCAGGCTCATGTTTCTGCCGTGGTCATTTTTGATATCCGTTTATGGCAATCTGTTATATTAAACTGCAAGCGAAAAAGTTTTACTTTCTATATTATCTCAGTTACCAAAGGGAGATAAACAATAGAACAGGTCCTGAAAACGGATATCTGGTTTGACTTCATGTTTAATGTTGCATCAATAGTTCCGGTGAGCAACTCATGAGAACAAAAAACAACCTCATGTCTTATCGTTTGGGTCGTGCATTGTAGGCGGTCGAACTACTCGGCACGATATGAAAACAGGACTTACGTGTATGCAGGAATGCCACATCATACAGTGCCCGCTTTTTTTCTAAAATGTGCTGTGCTGCAACATTTCAAATGGGTACATACACCTTCACTACCATCAAAATTTGTACTGTACTGCAACTTCAAACAATGGCATTACAGACTACTATAGAATTTTAACCTCTTCACGAATGAAGTAAGTATGATTCTAATTCATCTGTACTTTCGGCATTCCTGCCAGGGTCCGTGAATCGACCTTATTTAATACATCTATATTTTATCATGTATCCTTTCAAAAAATGCTAGAAAAATGTGCGAAATGAAACTCAATCTTTGCAAAACATATGAATATATATCATATCCTTAGCATACATATTTTTTACGAACCGCACGCAAAAATTTACTTCGGGTGTAGAAGCATAGAGCTGATATCGGTTCAATCCAATTGTTTTTAAATTTAAGCGATTTACCAAATATTCGATGGACTCATATCCATTCGGTACAATCACATCCTTAACGTATTTACAGAAAGCCTGCATTCTATCTTCATACACTGAATTCAGACTATCATCTACATTCAGATGATATTGTGGTATCCATACTCCGTTTTGAAAGCATAGATTCGTATAGCCTATCAGGCTGTCCTTGTTTCTGTTGAAACTGCATTGTTTCGATAAAACGTATTTCATGTTCATCACCTCCATTTGCATAGAAAAAAGGACCTAAACGCACGTTTCAGGTCCTATGTATACACTTACTTGATGATACCATTATACCACAACTCTCGGACAAAAATGCTAGAAATTTGTGCGAAAATTGTTCAGAGTAAAAATGAACATTATGAACAAAAAGAGCTATATACATTTTATATAAAGCATATTAGGATTCAAAAATGTTCAAATAAAAAATCCAACAAAATTTTTACAAAAAAATTTATTGTTGACAAAAACAGGAAAATAAGCATTTTCTCGCTGTATTACGCACAAAGAATAAAAGAATTAAGGCAAAATGCCTTAATTCTATAATTCCATACAGCTTTCATTTCTTTCTTCTTCTAAATCATCCTCAACAACTACTTTACTGTTTTCATTTCCAGAAGTATCTAATATCTTGTTGATCTCCTTTTGGCGATTTCTTGCACTTGTTAATTCATCCTGTAATTCAAAAGGTTTATTCACCATCTCTTTTGCAATTTTTAGATTTCCTTCGTAATTCTGGATGGTTTCAATCGTTTTATTCAGTGAATAGCGTATATCATTGATACGTTTATACATTCGATTGAAATTTACTCGACCTACTGGATTTACCGAATCAACATTGATTGTCCGCAATGGTGTTTTCATTTTGATTACTATTCCTTCTCCTGCCACTCCTAATCCAATCAATACATCCGCTTTCATAAAGCGACCCACAAATTTATTTTCTTTATAATCACTCAGCTTGTACCCCTTTGTACATTCCTGAATTGCATCCCAAGCTTCCTTCAAATCGTGATACTCATTCCCATTGACATCATAAAATGTAAAGTGATCCATATCTCTAAGATTATTGGCTTCAATCTCATCTTTGAAATATTCACATTCTTCTGCAAGAATGGTGCGATATTTCTTTTCTGTTTCGATTCGATCTGGCAAAAGTGCAACATCATCCTGTGCCTGTAGTTTCTTCTTCTGCCATGATCTACGCATTGTTTCCAATCTTTTCACTTCATTGTCAACTTCAAATTTTTCCTTAATGATAGGATTTCCAGATGCAATCGCCTTGACCTCGGCATATGAGAAACTATTCTGTGTATCTTCTTCAAATTCACGTGTATCTCCCGTGCCTTCTAGAAGCTGTGTTACATAGCTTGATTTTGTTTCGACCATCTGCCATGAATATGCATCAAATGATTTTTTAGTAACATAGCGGAATTCGTAAATTTCGTTATACATATTTCCTTGTCTGAATGCTCGTCCATTCTGCTGTTCAATATCGCTTGCACGCCATGGAACATCTACATGGTGTATTGCTATCATACGTTCCTGAATATTTGTTCCTGCACCTAGTTTTGGCGTTGAACCAATCAAAACACGCATTTCGCCTTTATTCATCTTTTCAAAAAGATTCTGCTTTTTTAATTCTGTGTCATAATCATGAATAAATGCGATCTCGTTTTCGGGAATACCTAATTCTACAAATTTTATCTTTAGATCGTCATAGACATTGCTGAACACATAGCCAGTTTCTTCATCATTTTCCTTCTCATTCTTATGAGGTGTAGACGAGTCACAGAAAATAAGCTGGGTCGCTTTATCATTATCGTAATCCTTATAAATCTGATATACCTGTTTTGCAATCGTCCATAGTTTTCCATTTTCTTCGTCTGGATAATTTGGATCAATCAATCGCATATCAATACTTGCTTTTTTACTGTCAGATGTGATCTTAAGCATATTGTCGATATGCGGATCCACATTTCCATTATGAATGCTTTCGGTACGTTCAACAATTTCACTGATGTAGTTTTCCAGTACATCACTTGGCTCAATGGCAATAACGGTCGGCTTACCTCCAATATGTTTTGGCGGTACAGCTTTCACTCGACCTAGCACCGATTCTTCCAGTGATTTTCTCAGCATTCCGGCTGTCTGAATCTCAGCAACCTGTCTAAAGTGATTCATCAATTCTTCCATGTTGAAGAATTTACAGAAGCGGGAACGATTGACAAAGCCTGAGCCATCCACGCTTATTTCAAAGCTGTTGGTTACTTTACCAAATGTCTTTGCCCATGCATCAAAACAACGGATGTTCTGTTTTCTTAGATCGTTCTCCTGCAAATATCTCTGCATAGTATAAAGTTCTGCCATAGTATTCGTTACTGGAGTCCCTGTCGCAAAACAGATACCACCGCCATTATCCTCAATGATCTTGCATTTCATATACATATCCATAGCTTTTGCGGAATTCTGCTGTGGAACACCTGCAATGTTTCGCATAGCCGTATAGCTGAAAAGATTTTTAAACTCATGTGCTTCATCAACAAACATATAGTCGATTCCCAGATTTTCAAATGGAACCACATTCTCATCCCGTCTGGAATCGGCTAATCTCTGTATCTGCATTTCAATAGATTTTTTTGTTCTTTCCAACTGCTTTACAATCTTTGTTTGGTTTTCATTATATGAGTTATCCATTTGTTCGATGGCAGCATTCATTTCATCCATTTGGTTTCTCATCAATTCGATCTGTAAATCAGTGCCAATTGAAATCATTTTAAAGCTGGAATGTGCCATGATAATTGCATCATAATTTCCTGTGGCAATCTTTGTTGTAAAAGCCATTCTACGTTGTTTTGACATATCTTTTTTTGTTGCCACCAAAACGTTGGCATTTGGATATAAACGCATAAAATCATTCACCCACTGGGATACGATGTGGTTAGGTACAACATACAGAATCTTGTTTCTTAGCCCTAGACGCTTCATCTCCATTCCACTGGCAACCATTTCAAATGTTTTTCCTGCACCGACTTGCTGCCACAGCAATGTATTTGTATTCGTATCCATGATACGTGCAATCGCATTTTTCTGATATGGTTCAAGCTTGTAGGAAGGTGCCATTTCTGGAAAAGAAATGAATGAACCATCATAGACTCGGTTTCGGATATTGTTGAATCTACGGTTGTAAATTTCTACTAAATCTTTCTTTCTCTCATAATCCTGATAAATCCAATCCTCAAACTCCTGTTCTAGATCTTCTGCAAGCTGTCGAGCCTGAGCTGTTCTTTCAGGATTGATTTCACTTTTTCGATGTATTTTTCCGTCATCATCTTCCTCCGTCCAGTAGTTTCTGATCTCAGGCATTCTGGAATTAATAATATCTGTAAAAAGGTCATATCCATTGTAATCCGGCTGGCTTTTCCAGAAGTCTACATTATCAGATTTTTGAACTCCCCAGTTTAAAGTGACCTCACTGTTGATGTTCCATCGACTCGGCTGTGTTGTAAAATATTTAGCCGAATATTCATCATAGTCGATTCTCATACGTGAATAATCATACCCAGACTCCTTAAAAATGTGACTACTGAATTCACGGATATATTCAATAGGAACCCATTGAGCACCTAACTGTACATGAATGTCCTCAGCCGACAAAGGTTCTGGTAAAACACTTTTTAATGCTTCAATATTGTTGTCAAAGCCATATCTTTCTGCAATCTCAATCTTTTCATAGATATCTCCACTCAAATATTCATCCGCCATGAGTAATTTTCCAGACTCTGGCTGAATGAAGGCAATCTTTTTATCTAGCAGTTCCTTCTGTACGCTTTCTTCTGTCACAGAAAGCAGTGAACTCATGTATTCTAAATTTAAATATGCATACGTATCTAAAGATACACGTACCGCATCTTCCAAACTTTCTACAGCTTTTATTTCACGTTTTGGTTGAATCGTTCTTTCTGAAAAAATTTGAGTTTTGCTTGCACGCTTTGATTTTGCATCATAGTTTTCAAGTGAATCCAATAGAGCCATACGAGGGTCGTTGTCTAAAAGACGGATGTTCGTTCTTTTATGGATAGGTCCATATTGCTTAACAAAATCATCATATAAAGCATTCAACTCTGCACGCTTTTCAAGGTAAATAATCTCATCAACATCATTCACCTGCATACGAATCAATTCGTTGGCTGTATCGGCTAATTTGATAAGGCAAATTGCCTTAAGGCGGTCTGTTTCACTTTTGAACGATGCAATATCTTCATCTGGTTTGTTTGAAATCCCTACAGCATAGTAATAGTCAGCTTCTTTGAAATACAGTTTGTCATTCTCAACAAAAAACGCATTGACTGCCAGTTTTGAGTGCTGCACATCCATTGGAATAAACATTTGCTGTTCTTCTGATATTTGTTCTTCCTCATAGATTCCTTCAGGGAAATCATTTATGACAGCATCAAAATAATTCTGTAATGATTTATCTTTATCTGTTGTAACTTTCAGTACATAATTATCGAACTGTCCTTTTTCTTCCGCAACACGACCAAACACATGATCTGGATGCATAACAAAGTAATCATTCATCTGTCGGTGTTCTGTTACATATCTTCTTTGTGTGAATAATGCATCCCGCTTGACTTCCTTTTCGTCGTTTCGTTTTAGAAAAACTATATCGCACGCTACATCTGTATTTGCTCCGTTTTCATGGAATAAATTGGAAGGCAAACGCAAGGCGCCTAAAAAATCAGCTTTTTCATTAATATAGGATAAAATGTCGCTCTTGCCATCCATAGTATCAGTTGATGTAATAAACGCAACAACCCCACCATTTCTAACTTTTTTCAATGCTTTTGCAAAAAAGTAATTATGAATGTTCCAGTGATGTTCATTCAAATCACGTTCCTGCATATCATGCACTTGAAAAAATCCGAATGGAACATTTGAAATAGCCAGATCAAAATAATTGTTTGGGTAGGAATTGCTTTCAAAACCTGTGTTTTCTACCTCTACCTTATCGTAAAGGTATCCGCTTATCGTTGCACTCATGCTGTCAAGCTCTACACCACACAGTGTTGAGTTTGAATACATATCGTTAGGCATTCGTCCGAAAAAGTTACCATTCCCCATGCTGGTTTCTATAACCTTTCCCTGATTGAATCCCATCCGTTCAAGAATACGATAGATATTGTCAATTACATTCAATGGAGTATAAAAGGATGTCAATGTTGATTCTTTTGCATTTGCATATTCATGCACAGTCAAAAGCTCCTTGATTTCCTTTCTTTCCAAAGTGTAATCCGTATCACTCTCATTAAATACATGAGGACAGCCACCCCACCCTGAAAAACGTGCTAGTTTTTCTTTTTCTGGTAAAGTAGCTGTCCTGTTTTCTTTCTGTAGTTGACGAACAGTTTTTAAAGCTTCAATATTGTATTGTATCTTTGTTCTTGTCGATAACCTTTCATCTTCTAGATGTACTCTCTCCAATACTTGGTTTGTAGCACTTTTAGAGTCAGAACCCACTGCCATGTTATTTCTCTGGCTTGATTCAAAAGCTGTTCCTTCTTCTGTAATTTTTCCATCCAGCTCAATTCCTGTGATGCTGGATACGTTGTTTCCAGTTCCTTCAGCACCTGCGTGAAGTGTGAATTGATCTCCTGATAAAGCTGAAATTCCAGATTGCTCAACTGCTCTGGATTCCTCTCCTTCAAAATGGTATATAATAGATTGTTTTTTTCCTTCAGAAGTTTCACTACCTCTACTTGATTCATCATCCCCCATGCAGAGTTCAAATAAGCTGAGTTGCTCGAATCGATTGTTTTCATCCACATTCACACCTTTCTTTTTTATTTTCCTCATATATATTTTACCATGTATCCTTTCAAAAAATGCTAGAAAAATGTGCGAAAGCATATCCCCTTTCGCACATAGTCATTCAAAATTAAGGCAATTTGCCTTAAGGCTCCATTCCTATATTTCTTTCATCTATTTCATCTAAAGCATCTTCTATATTATTGAATGTCGAAGTACTTATTATTTCATCATCAAGATTTCTTAATTCGTATAAGTCATCCTCAATTTCAACCAGTTTGTAATCTTCATTATGATCTACAACATTTTCATTTGATATTTCTAAATCTACATCTATCTCATAATATGGTTCATCTAGAAATATATCCAAGTTGTGGACCACACCTATATTAGCTACATCGAATTTTTTGTAGCATTTATGAAGCCACGGAAATTCTCTTGACATTTGTTTTACAAAATCGGTAATCTCATTCAACCGCATTGCTTTTAAACTTACATATCCTGAACGCTGTCTATGTTCAAAGCCATTATCAAGCATATATTTTTCAATTTCAGCATATGCATTATTTGGAGATGTATTGCTATAGAAATGTTTCAAAGCGTTATAATCCAAATCAAAATATATGGCTTTTTTTGTTGTAGGCATGTATTTTAAACTCCATAGATATTAATTGAATGTATGCAGTCGGCTCCGATATCATTCCAGTCAACATCATTTTCATCATCAAACCAGAACCACTTTTCAATCACATTCAAAAACCACTTTGTTTTAGGTAGTTTGCATTTTAATAAACTAAAAGCATCAAACCCAGAATTTTCAGAAGTAATATAAGTTCCACTCTGTTTAGCATAAATTCCATTTTGATTCATCACTTTGTCGATCACGCTAAAACATTGCTCCTTGGTTAAATTGTGTTTCTTCAATCTATCCTCATTAAATTCAAAATACATCATCATGATGACCACTCCTTCCAAATTGGAATAATTCCTTGTTTCATCTAATTGTTTACAAGTATATTTTACCATTTTTATCTGTCGAAAATGCTAGAAAAATGTGCGAAAGCATATCCCCTTTCGCACATAATTATTCAAAATTAAGGCAATCTGCCTTAAAGCTCAATATCCTCTTTTGAAAGATTATCATAATCCTCTTCCATATATCCTTCTTTAATTCGATCTGGAATATAAAAACCACCTTTTGTGATGTTATAGTAATATTCTTCCATAGCTTCAGCCACTGTTTCATTTTCTAATTGAACAGTCGAAAGAAACTTACCACTTGCAGTCCAAACCTGATTTACATTTTCATCAGGGTCCCTCAATAATACATAATCATTATCACGATCAATCAGAATCTCATATTCTTCCATCCAGTCTGGTCTTGCCACAGCCTGAGAATTCTTTGTATAGTCTGACAAGCCACATTTTTCTAAAAGCCAGGCAGGTAGAATTTCATCTTTATTCATGGAATTATAATGTTCCATTTCTTCATCCGTAAAATATTTACCTGTTGCAATCAGCCTTTCTATGCGTGAGCTAACATCTGCCCATGAGAATGTTTTTGATTCAGAATCTTTAAATAATGATGCTGAATCTTTTGATGAAACACATATAGTCAATCCTTTTGAATCATGGTCAATGTAGCCTTTGTCTTGTTTTTTATTTTTAAAATCATAGGTTCTGCCACCAATACCATATTCATTTTTAAGCTAGGTTGCTTTGTCTTTTGCATTGACATTCATAGCTGTATACAGATGATAGATACGATATTTTCCATTCACAAAACCTGAACCAATTCTTAGAATATTGTTGATACTTCTGTCAGACCATGGACTAAAATCATTTGTATCTTCTTCATGAAAAACATCATCACTTACATCAAACAAATTGACTTCCGTATAATGTGGCTGTGATGTCGACACCTCATAACTTGGAGGAAGCGGTGTTTCTTTCACCACTAAAGGAAGCGGAATCAAAACATCTTTCACCTGTTCATTTGAATGGATCACAAAATCATCATCTTTATTCAGTTCTAACGGATCACTCAAATAATTGTCCGTAATGTTCCAAGCATTCGTGTATTTCCCATCCTCGTCCACCATATCCTCAACATTGCATAGAATATCTTCTACACTTGGTAGTGTAGTTTCTTTTGCGGTGTCCAGTCCGGCTTTTAAAATACTGTCCTGCTTTATTCTGCAATCTTCAATAAAATGTTTCACTTTTGTCTTTCCTGCATCCGTCAGACTATATTCATTGCTACTGTATAGATCATGTTCCCATTCATCTTTGCATAGCCAGATTTCTTCATTATCAAATCCTTGTTCATATTCCAAACTTTCAAAAGCTTCATTCAGCATTACACGTGGATTTTGAATTTCATCTAAATTCTCATTCATCGCAATATCAGAAAGACGTTCCAATAAATCAGGCAACGAATAATCATGATCCAGCATCCACTGTAGCCTGTATTTTTCGTACTCATTCATTTACAACACTGCTCCTCTTTTTTAAGGCAATCTGCCTTAAAGTTCCATTTCATTACTTTCCAACTCCTGTGTTTTTGCATCCTTTTCATACTCATCCATCCAGATTTCTTCCTCATAGCTGTTTCCGTAATAGATGTTTTCAAAGGACTCCTGATATGAATCCATTGCAAACTCACCTCTAGCAATGGTTTGGCGATTTTCTAAGCCAACCATTAACACATCATCACTATCATGTAAATAGTAGATATATTCAGTTGTTGCAAGTGTCGCCACATACAAATCATTGTATGCATCAAGTACTCGCATAGGAATTTGATAATCACCCATTGTTTCAACTTTATAAAACGGATCCTGAACAATACCGTTAATTTGATCGTTCACATAATTAAAATCAAAACGTTTGTTCTGCTGTAAAATACCTGATACTGCATATCCACCTGCAAGTTCTGCATTTTCGCCCTGACGATAATCTTTATATTCGTAAAAACCTTCGTCACCTTTTTTCATCAATGTGCAGTTTTTAAATTCAGGGACTGGAAATTCTGTTAACACCACCTCGTCCCCTTCATCTACCAAGCATTTTTCTGACTTGGTTTCGACATCTCCATACAGCATATATTCCTGTATGTTGATATTATTTTCATCCCCTTCATTTACCTTGAAGTGTAGTAGTAAATCCATCTTTATTCTCCTTATCTTTAAAATTAAGGCAATCTGCCTTAAATCTCCATTTCCTGAATCTCCATTTCAACAGCATTTACAAACAGACCTTGAATATCCTCACAATGTTCGAAAAAATCTTTCAATTGATCTTTTCCTTCACATTTATTGACAAGTCTTGAAAGTTCGTAATCATCACAGATACCATCAAAAACTACTTCTGCAACATCCGATTCTTCAATCCCTTTTTCATAAACAAAGTCCGTTTCATCATAAATTTTATTTAAATTATTACTAATATTAAGAACATCAAGTTTAAACTCCTCATCACTAATCATCCTTTCGAGATTTGTGAACGGGTACTGCTTGTTAGGAAAAGTTGAATATCCTTCCTTTGCAAGCAACTCATTGAAATCATTTAATTTCATGTTTTGGTGAAGTCCATGACTAAAAACAAAATCAGCCACTGTCATCCCAATGAAAGCACCTTCCGGTTTCGTTTTACTATCCCATTTCAATGGAGCATCAATAATATCCTGTATTTTTAAATTTTCTCTCCGCTCATTTTCTTCAATGATATCCAATGCCATAGGCACGATTTCACGATCTAACAAAGATGCAAAATCATCATTCTGCATAAAGCAGTCATATGCCTGACAAACTTCTTCATCTGTTAAAGTGCAGGAAAGCATAGGTTCAATATCTCTACGCAACAAGTATTCAAACATTGCTTTCATAGGGATATCTGACTTCGTATGTTCCAGTACAGATGATTTGTATTTTCTTACACAATCCTCATAATTAGAAAAATACCCTTCCGAATTAGACCAAGTAGCTGATTCCGTATCCAGTCCCTTAACCACAACATAAGGTGTTGGTGAACCAGTAGAAGTGCGATCTAAAATTGCAAAATTAGATTCTCCATCAAAAGCAAGAACATTAATATCAAATCCTTCTTTATCTTTGAATGTAATGTGATTCATTTTATATACCTCCTTAAGGCAATCTGCCTTAACTATAATTCCATTTCATCTGCATCTTTCTGTAAGTCATCAATTTCCAGTACATCTTTAACGACATCCTTGTACACATCATCTTGATTGTAAAGTGCTCGTTTATATCCAAACTCACCATCTGCATTGACTGCATTTTCAACTTGAGTTTTAAATAGAAAGTTGTTTTCCATATTATCTTTGATTCGTTCATATAGAGCTTCTTCAACTTCAGAAAGATGCTTTAATACTTCATCATGAGTCTTTCCTGATATATCGCCATTGTTGTACAGCTCATCCATTTTTTCTTCTACTCGCATGACATCACGTGCTGTATCCACTGTTTCAAAATGTTCTCTTGTGAAATTGATTGTCTTATATTTCAATTCCCTTTTTAGCATTTCATCAAAAATATTGTCGACACGTTTAGCTTCCTCCACAGACAATTTACGTCCTGCTTCAGCTTCGGGAATAAAATCATTTTTAAAAAGCAATGCATTCTGATCGTTTTCATGTTCAATTTTCCAATCCAGATAATGAGAGATTGTATCAATGATATCTCCATTTTCACTTCCTATATCATATCTTCCGGAATAGACATAAGGATCAGCATCATTTTCCTTGTAAAGTGTGATTTCATAATCTGTTTTGTCATATCCAAGCATAGTATCCTTGAGATGATCGTTCATTCTTTTTAGCAGTTCATTTGCTTCTGCAAAAGAAAGCTTATCTTCTGGGGCAATATTGCTTTCTTCTGAGTACTGAGCAACAGTGCCATTTTCTGACCAGTTGATTGCAATTTGAACATTGACTTTATTTTGCTCCTGCTGTGCCTGCAATTGTTCCATGTATGTATCAATTTTAGATGTTAGATCAAATGATGTACTTTTAATACACTTTAAATTCTGCTTTACATTCTCCAAGTCTGATGGCTCAGTAGAAAGTCCCCATGTCGCAACATACGGGAATGAATAGTCCGATGTATCAATGCCAAGATGGCTTGAAACGATATATGCGATCGATTCTGCCTGCACTTCTCTTTCGCTTTTACTGAATTCAATGTTTTCTTTCTGTTTGAGCTGATTTAGATTTTCCTCGCTGTGAACGATCGAATGTGCAATCTCGTGAATCATGGTCTTGATTGTCTGGACCTCACTCATGTTGGGTTGAATCTTGATTTCGTTTGTCAATGGATTATAGCATCCTTTTGCTGTCCCATCGAAAGCTTCAATCATGATAGGCACTGGACTGATCTCCATCAACGCTTTTGTCAAGGCCTGATAATCCTTTACACTTCCTTCCAGATCCTTTACGGGACTTAATTCAACCACTTCTTTTCCTTCAATCTGCTCTGTTTGAGATACATCGAATGTATATCCAATTTTAAATGTATGTTTTTTTACTACAACTTCTTCCTTTTTGAATTTTCCGTCATCGCCTAGTATTCGATTCCCATTTTCATCCAGAACATATTGCTTTTCTTTTACTTTGATTTCGACAGGCATCCAAATCATCAAGCCTTTTTCACCTCTTTTGACCTGACGATTAAAATCCTGCTGCCACTTGTTATAGCCTGCAAGGTGAGTGGCACGAGGATTCTGTCCTAGAATCAGCAATGTGTTGTTCATACTGTAATCGTGAAACTTTGACATTGTATCTAAAAGAGTTTTGAATCTGTCTGAATCTAGGTATTCATAAATCCCTTTATTCATCGTTTCAATAGCTTTATCTATAGTTTCCTGCCTTTTTTTATCTTCCTCTTCTTTTGACATTTTCTTCCAGTTTCTTGCCATAATTAACTCCTTTCAAAATTAAGGCAAATTGCCTTAACAAAAAAAACTCTCAAGTCTTTAAATCTTAAGAGTTTATAAACATTCTTCTAAATCATCCTTTTCCAATTCATCACCGTATAACATTTCTGTCATTTCCTTGACTTCCTGATTCTGGTTGACATCATTGTAGATATAATCTTCATAATGTTTCACTGCCTGCTCACGTGAAAGCATATTATTAATCACTCTGCCATCCGGCAATGTAAGACATTCTTTATCCGCATTATATTCAATAGGATGCTGTTCGCACATCTCATCAAACAGAGTTTGACGAAGCTCATACCTTTCTTCATCCAAATCACAATAATCACCAAATTCGTAACCACCATTGACACGATCTGAACCAACCGCAATACCGAAGTATTCTCCATTCTCATCTTCATCCCATTCGCACTCTGAATCGAGAACATAGAAATCTAAGTTCATGTAATCATAAATCTTGCTTAAATCCTCATCAGTTAGATTGATATCAAAACGTTCATTTGCAGTAAATCTCAGATTGTCCGTGCACACATAATAAAATCCTGTGGATGTACGATCGTACACATACTCTAAAGTTTCATCCGCCAAGCAATGCAAAATCGCATCTTTTCTATCCTCATCCATTGTCATGTCTTTCGTATCTGATTTCATTTCAACCATACCTATTTCGTCCTTGCGTAATTCCTTTATGGTTTCCATTTCCTTTAATTTTGCTTCTACCTGACAAATACGTTCATTCAGAATATTTTCATAATCTGTTGTCATCTTTTTAATATTTTCAACATTAATATTCTGATAGTTCATGCCTAGATACTTGTTGCGGTCAATAAGCCGACTCTCAGGTTCGCATATTCGCTCATACATTTTGATTTTATCTTTATACTCAACAAGGTCTTTTTCGTAATGTTCCTTGTAATAATTCATATCTTTCAAGAAGCAGTTTAAACTGCAACTTTCAAGATAGTATCCATTTTCGTATAGCTTCAGGTGATCCAATCTATCCTGTAAATAATCTATATGTTTATTAAATATCTCATTCACTTCGGGAGAAACACGTACAATAAAGAAATCCTTCAGCATTTCCTTTGGAGGTTTAATAATTGTCTGCCATTCGTATCTGTAGTGTTCCAATTCCTTAGAACATTTGCTGATTTCTTTTTTCATTTCATGAAGTTTAAACTGGTCTGCTTCAAAAGCTTTTTTCAAAGGTGCCGTATCAACAAGTTCAAATGGTCTTGATTGATAAGTACTCCCTAAGCGATACGCATCCTTATTATGCTGATTTAAGATTTTATCCTTTACTTTTAATACTTCCATTACTGGATGTATGCTTTCTTCAAAATAAGGAAGTCCATTTTTCAGCATAATCAGATGTGACCTTAAATCCTGAAATGCTTTGTATTCACTTTCAGTGGGTACGTCTATTGTGGACTCCATCTTTCTTTGACTTCTTTTTAAAATACGAGCCATATACCATTTTCCTTTCTAAATAAAAATAGTTAAGGCAAATTGCCTTAACTATAATTCCATTTCATTCTTTCCAATCTCATCCTGATATTGTTCCAAACCACTTTCAAATTCTTCGCTCACAAAATCAAAATCATCTGGAGCATCTAAATATTGGTCAAACAATTCTTCCAGATGATAATGCAACTCATCATCGTCTGCATACAGATAAACTTGGTCACCTGCATCAAATTCATGTTTATTGATTGCACTCTTTAAAAGTGTATTTATATCGTGATCGGATAGACTTGAATTGATTGCGTACAGCTCATCTTTAGTTTCATTCATTGCATAGGAAACTCCATCTTTGATACAGTATGTTTCAAATGTACTCAACACATCTTCTGGAATATCCTTTTCAGAATGCAAAACAGGTAATTCAACATTTTCTAGAGACATTTCCTTTTTCTGAATTTCATTTTCAGCTATCCGTTCAAAATTTTTAATAAATTCTGGATATGCTTTAACAAAGTGCTCATAAATGATGGCAGTTCGTTTATTCTCATCCATTGCATTAAAAACAGCAACACTATGTCTATCTGAATACGAATATCCATCCTGATGTAAGATGATATGATTATCCTTATTTAAATAAATTTCAACACTTAGATAATTCCAATTTATCCCCCAATCTGGATCGTCGAATCTCATTCGTAAACATGGAATGTAAGCTATGCGACCACTGCCATGTCTGGTTCCAATACCGATTCGGTCCAAGTCTCGATCTTCCGTATAATCAGGTCCGGATTCCCATCTCGAATCTGGGCAAACATCTTTCCATTGTGGATTGTTTTCAGTTGGATAATTACCAAGTGAATGTTCCCAATAATATAATGGTGTTCCTAAAGCTTCATACAAATCAAATATTTCCTTCAATTCCTCAGCCTTAATCATATCGAAAAAATTATCTTGAGCCTTGTCACATCTTTCTTTCCAATATTTTTTTTCATTTTCTTTGTTTACCTCGTTCACATAATCCGTTTTAATTTTAGCCTGATTCGTTCTATCCAATAAAATATCCCATCTACTCATAAAATTAATCTATCCTTTCTAAATAAAAACAGTTAAGGCAAATTGCCTTAACTATAATTCCATTTCATCTTCCTGTTGGTTTTCACCTAGATCAAGTTCATCCTCGATCACTTCAAAATCATCAACTAATGGGTCCAGATTCAATCCAGAGCCATTCTCCCATTTCACGTGTACCAGTCCGGCATCATCCACCTGTTCGACAACACCACGGGTTCCGTCAGGTACAGGATGAGAAGGATCCCGCATATGGTTACATTGAATCACTGTTCCTTTTTCCAACATATCACGAACAGCACTGATGGACATTGCGTAGTGCGGGTCAAATCGTTTAACGTAGTGGGAACCTACATTTTTTTCGAATTGCAGAACATCATCCAACAATTTTTGAATCTTGTCATACTGTTCCAAATCGCCACCAGCACAAGCACTTTTATAATCCTCAATATTCGTGATGATATCGTCTGTATCTCCTGTAACTAATGCTTCATATACTGCGTGTTTTTGCGTATCAATATCTATATCCCTGCAATCCATAGCTTCATACGGGTCCATATCTTCAAAACATTCCATTAATCTGTCGCATAGACTATTCGCCTGTTTTGAAAGAGAAGCTGTCCACATCTGGTCTTTGTAAAGATCAATCATTTCTTTGTTGATCCAAACAGGTTTGTCCTGTTCGTCAAAACTTTCATAGATCATTTTCATTGCCAGTATATGATTATCAAGATTGTTTGCCCACAAATGTTTTTCAAGGCAATTTCCATTTCCTAAAAAATATTGACAATTACATTGCAATGTGGAAAGTATTTGATATTTATATTTGTTATCCTGATTCAATACTTCATTCTTCAAGTTGTTTTCAAATTCCATTTGAGCCATATGTTCAAACACTTCATGGTACAGATAATTGTCATGATAGTATTCCGCCTGCAAAGGTGACAACACATTGTTCACCTTTGTTCCATCTGGTAGCCATAAACATTCCGCTTTTGCATCGTATTTCATTGGATGCTTCTTTAAAAGGTCGGCGTATAACTGTTCCTTTTGATCGTATTCCGCTTGTTCCTTTTCCCACAAACCGGAAACTCCACCTTTCACTCGTCCATAACCTACTACTATATCTAATGCCTTCGATTCCAAAATACCTGCATTATCATCTAAAGAAAGAAGATATTCATCCTTTGCAATCAGTGTTTTAAAGCTTTTGTAATCCTCATCCGTAAAGTCCATGTTGAATCTTTCTTTTGCTTCTTCCTGCAATTCTTCCATAAATACAATACGATTTCCATATTCACTTTGTGTGAATGTTTTCTGCATGGTTTCGTCAGCCAGGCAGGCTACAACATCTTCTTTAAAATATGTTTTCTGTCCTCTTTTTAAAATACGAGTCATATACCATTTTCCTTTCTAAGCAAAAAACAGTTAAGGCAATTTGCCTTAACTATTCCATGGCTCTTTCTTCTTTATTCTGCTGATCCTGTAGCTGACCTGTCATCTCATCCATATCATCAATAAATGTACGGATATCTTTATACTCGACCTCATCATAATCTTCTTCTGAAACAGTATATTGAAATTCGCTGTTTGCGTTCATGGATTGAATATATGTTCTTTTTAATTCATCTGGTTCTACTTGCTTCATACTTCTGAATCGTTCATCTATAGCTGTTTCCTTGATTCGGTTCACAACCAAATCCGATTTTGGTGAGTTATCAAGAATATAGGTGATGTTCTTTACATCTTTCATGAATTCATATTTATCGCTGTTTTCCTGATAATATTTAACCATATTATATAAAGTGGTAATGCCTTTTGAAGCAATTACACTTGCTTCTGTATCAATGCTTAAATAAGCCAACGCATTCATAGGTGAGTCAAAGATTATAATATCGCTTGCATGGTCTTGAATTTGTTTCCATCCAACTGATGTAAAAGAACCCGCAGCTTCATGTTTGTATGGTGTATCTTTGATACCATATTCCAATGCGAAAGCTGGATTATTTTTTTCATCGTATCCAACAAATACTGCATTATGCATATTTTTGCTCATGTAAAGTGACTGATTTAAAATCAGAGTATCTACTACATTACCTTCAAATGCCATTGTTTGTGTAAAATAATCCTTCATCTCATTAAAGTTACCGCTTTCTCTATCAGGTAGACTGATTCCTGTATGCTTGTATACTGCATTTTTTGTATGAGAATATTCGTATAGAACAAGATTTCTTGGATCCCTTTCCATATAATATTGATTCACCTTTTCTCTGGCTTCCATAAAACTACAGTTCTCATAAAACTGTACGAAGTCATAGCAGTTCATCCCGTTTGTAGTCTTTGCATTGTAGAAAACCAGATTTTTCTGTAAATCAAAGATCAATGAGGGATGTTCATAGCATACAAGGTATCTTGCATTATTTTTCTTTGAATATAATGTCAAGCCATAAACATTGTCAGCAATTTCTGCCACAGATAATTGTCTGATATTTACAGCTAAATCTCTTAATTCGTTTTTTTCGTCTTTTGTATAAAATTTAACACTCATGATAGAGCCTCCTTATGTTATTTTTCTAATTCAATAAAAGAATTGTTTTGTGAATATTGCACACATCATATTTCGTAATAATAGTCAGCCAGTCTTTCTTCGGCTAGTTCTTCTTCATCTTTCGTAAAACAATCCAGATCGACATCATCATAAATCTTGTTTATCACATCATCCCAAATACGATAGGATTCGATTTCATCCGCATTTTTAAGCTGTTCATTAATTTCCTGATGTTGTATTGAGTAGTGGAAAGCCTGTTTACTCAAAATTTCTGTTTTACTGTATTCCGCCATTATCAATTCATCAACATGGTTGATCTGGTCCTGATCAAAATATACGTCCCTTATCTTTTCATTCTGTATATAGCCATAAAAATGACGGGATGGTACATTTTCGTTTATAAAATTGTATAACCCATCCTGTAATGGAATTTCTACATTTGCCATGTTACGTGTTATCGTATGCTCATAGCTAAACAGTCTTACATCCTGCACATCATCCGCTTGGATATTTCTGTAATCACCATTGCGTATCATGGACAGATAATCTTCGTATCTGTCCAAAGGTAATTTTGAAAATGTCTTATATAATTCCATAATTATGCTTAGTGTTCAAACTGTCCTAATTCATTCAAGGTCAGCTGATCTTCCTTCTCATCCTGCGGAGATGGAGCATGGACTGTTCTCGCATATTCATTTTCAAGCTGAACACGTGTTGCTACATCATCAATCACCTGATTTAAAATTGCAGGTGTAATAGGTTTAACGTAACCATAGTAGCGATACGTAAGTTCAAGTGAATTTTTTGTTCTTAATTCACATTGATTTAGGATATACTGAGATGCCTGCTTTCCATTGATACCAAAGCGTTGTAGATTTTTCACTTGATCGGGTGTTAAAAAAACACCCTTGTACATTTCAAATGCATCAGGGTGTTTTCCAATTTCTTCAATAACTTTTTTTGTTCGTTCATTCAGTGATAACTTGTTTTGATTCTTCTTCAGGTACATCAGCCTTTCATACATCATAACATAATCATCATAGGTCATCATACCGATACCTCCTTCCAAAATAAAAAAAGATAAGCAGGGCAACAGGGAAGGTTGCAGATTAACCTACTTATCTTTTGTATAAAAATTGTGGATGATAATGTGTGCAATCCTTACAATTCCTCTACGATACCATTATATCACACCTGCAACACAAAAATGCTAGAAATTTGTGTGAACATTGTTCATCAAAGTTCATCAAAAATGAACATATGCTTTATATAAAGCACCTAAAAATAAAAGAAAATTAAGGCAAATTGCCTTAATATCATTCAAACTCTACAATGTATTAATAATTATTTTGTCTCTTTAAAAAAGACATCCAAGACTCCGTTGTTTTAAGACGGAGAGGGATGCTTTTTTGAATATCTACATAAGCAGTATACCTATGTCAATTCCAAAACATCATATCAACAGGATTATCATTTATTTATATTCAGATAATCATGAGGTGTAATACTTAGAATTTTCGATTTTTCAAAGTCTTTTGTATTCCTTGTTAAAATATATTTAGCTTTTTGTCTTTCCGCAATTGCAGAGACAACAGCATCTTCAAAATCTGAAATGTCACTGGAAAGAGCTTTTTCAATATCTGCTCCCCTTGTATCTGATATCTTTATTAAATCTAAAAGATTTCTTATACATTCTTTTGCCTGTTCACTTCCAATATATTTTCTTGCAATATAGAATATGTCTGTGATTGCCGAAGCTGATACAATAATAGTATGATTATCAATACACTTATTTAGTGCATTATATGAATCTTCAAAAAACGGCTCTCTTTTACATAGAATATCTATAATTACATTTGTATCAACCAATATCTTCATTGCTTAGAAATCCTTTCGTTTTTTATATTTTCAATCTCTTTGTCAGTTAATGAAGGCAATATACCAACTAAATTATTTAATGATCTTTTCTTTGCCTGCTTTGGTGAAATAATACGTGCAATCTCTATTCCTTTATTTGTAATAATAATTTCTTCTTTGTTTGCCATAGTTAAATAATCACTAAGATGTGTTCTTAATTCTGTAGTATTGACTTTCATAAGTAAATCCACCTCCTGTACATTAATTATAATATAAATGTACACAGAGAGCAATAGCAATGTACATATAATTAACCTTCTTTCTTTAAGGCAAATTGCCTTAACATCTAGTGAACAACAATTTGTTCATCATACTCTTCCAAACAGCCAGACAGCAATAATCTTCGATTTGAATGTAGACCATAATCCAGATCGCACGTTGATAAAGTAACCATAGGTGAATCTGTGTCTACTTCCTCGTTACAATAAAGTGATTCATTTTTTAGTTTATTTATTTCCTGTCTTTCCTCTCCAAAGTCTTTTGCATAAACCACAGACTCATTGTTTGATTTTGAATAACAGAAAACATTACATTTATAGTTTTGCTTTGGTGTAAGCAAATAGAAATCTGGATGGCTGTCAAAAAATGATTTTGATGAAAAGTTCTTTAGTAAAGTAAACATTCCCCCACCCTGAACAGAATGTCCATAAATAATATTGTTATCGTCTGAAAAGTCGCTGTCTGTATTGCAGTCTAGAAATGCGGATCCCATATAGTTGTATCCCTTATAGATTGTGTGATCTAAATAATAGGAGTTGTTTGTCCCTTGTACTACAGGATATGAAATTGCACAGTCTGGAACATATATCCAACCAACTATATCTGGATTGATAGTCTTTAATGCATTCCAGTCAGGAGATAATATCTGTTCTCCATTCTCATCCTTTTTTTCAACACATTCTTTTTTTATCTTATCTGTCTGTAACTCCACTTCATTATTTTCGTTGTATATCAGCCACGCCTGATAGGCACAGAGCCCCCCAACGCACAAACAAATTATTAATATAATTCCATAGACCCACTTTTTCATATTTCATTTCCCCTTTCACTCTATAAAAAAAGACATCCAAGACTCCGTTGTTTTAAGACGGAGAGGGATGCCAGTTTGAATATATACATAAGCCGTATACTTATGTCAATTCCAGTTTAGTGTAGCATAACACGTAAGTCCTATAAGCACAAGCATACCCGCAAAAATAAAACCTGTTTTTATATTAAAATCCTTGTCACTTATACATAAGTGAGCTAACCATCCGAATGACAGTGCAACAGAACCTAAAAACAGTAAATCTCTAAACAACATATCTATACATCCACTGTCTTTGATTCTTCATCAGCAGGTTTGAACCTAAAACGATCATTTTTATCAACCTTCTTTCTTTAAGGCATTTTGCCTTAACTTTGTAATTATCATTATTATTGGACCTCTTTATGTTATATTTTTTATTGGTATACAGGTATAATTTCATTATTTTATATACACTTTAAACAACTGTCACAAATATTTAAAAGTAAGTATTCTAAAAAATAAATATAGTAGTAATATCACAACTATATTAGCGACAATCTCAATAAATAATAGAACAAAATCTACTCCGTCTTTTTCTTCACCCTTCATCTCATCACCTTTCTACGTGGCAGTACTGCCATTTTTTGTTTTACAAATTCAAAAGTGTATTATTTCTTTCTTTTTAACAAAGTAAAATGCTGTAATTAATTCCTGCACTGAAAGCAAAAAACAT
>OLVX01000677.1_pt1 | contig 32652 bp, 29 predicted proteins | sample 1673271 | NCBI WGS metagenome assembly OLVX01 (sample SAMEA3178939, study PRJEB25190) | human gut metagenome | biome: human gut; feature: human-associated habitat; material: faeces | place: Austria | collected 2013
TTTTAAAAACATTAAAATCTTTTTTTAATTTTGCCAACTAAAATTTTACACTAACTATTTTTATTCATAAGTTTTCTCCACTTTTTAATTTAAATGTAATGATTTTTAAATTTTTATTTTTCTTAAGTTTTTATTTTTTTAGTTGCTGCTTTTAGTATCTATTTATATTTTAAAGTCCTGTGCCACAAACTGCTACACCACGAGCATAGTAGCTGTAGCTAGTACCGTAGTAGCCATTGAAAGAGAAAATACCCCCAACACCACGCTTGAAACCGCAACTAGCATTGTAAAGCCACTCAGAGTAAGACTCTGATGATTTATGCCATCCTGCTGTTCCTGGATTTGTTGTTGTTGATGTACCTAATCCATCTCCTGCTTTTGCTGATGTACTACTTGTTGTATATCTATCTATATATTTATTATTTACAGTAGATAAAAAACTAGTTTCTCCTCCTGCTGTCCATTCCCATTGATTTGTATTTATTATTATTCCTGTTTCATTTCCTGTTGTTGTTGTTATTGCACTAGCATTACTTGGATTTCCATATCCTGATGCTGATAATATTGCTATTGCTCCATATTCTGTTGTTCTCATCATGTGTACATCTATTCCATTACTTCCACTTGATGATGTTAAATCTTCATTTAATGTTTCGTTTAATCCCATTGCTCCTCCTGCTGCTTCCATTTTTCTAAATTCACTTATCCAATTTGTTGCACTAGCTGGTTTGATATACTGTGTGTTTGGATTTGCTTGCAAAGCTGCCTTTACTTGTCCTATTGGCATTAACGTCATTGCTATTAACATTATAAGTAATGCTAATAATTTTACTTTTGTTTTTTCTTTCATTTTTTCCTCCTCTTTCGGTCTTAATCTACAAATTTATTGCAGTTTAGCTTGACCAATAATAATTTTATATTTTTAAATTTAATAACAATAATTTTATAAACTAATAGTTTTTGACTTTCTAAAAGTTTTATATAAATTTTCCTTTAATTTTCATGATTATATATTTAAAATTATTTTCTTTTAGTGTGTTCATTTTTACTAGTTATATTCTATTTTTCAAACATGTCATTTATATTCATTGCCATTATATGTCATATTCTATTATATTTTATAAGTATGTCAAATTCATAAAATTTAATTGTTACATAAATTTTCTTACGGAAATTTTAAACAAAAACAAAATTGTCATATAAATTTCTTTTTCTTTAAATTTATATGACAATTTATTTTTTATTTTAATTTTAAAAATTTAGTTTCATTTTTTCTTTGTTTTTTCGACATTTTTCTTTTTATTTTGACATTATTAATGGAACAATTTCTCTACGTCCCCTTTGTTCCGATTAAGACTATTTGAACTAACCCTAGCATTCCCAATATTGGGTATAGTAAATTTACTAAATTTGCAAATCCTATTTTAGAAAATAATATTGCTGTACTACATATTAAAAGTCCAATTTTGTTAAATTGTTTTTTGTTTTTTGATATGTTGTTTATAAAACTTATTCCTAAAGATATTGCTGTTGTAAAAATTGAAATTAATATTATGACTCCATAAATGTTTTTCATTATCGGGCATATTCTATTAATTGCGTATACAGCTGGCATTTCTAGTTTATTTATGTCTACATCTATATTTATTAAAAGCATATATACTATTGATAGTAATATTATTACTATTGTTGTTACTATATATGCTATATATTTTATATCTGTTTTTTTCTTTATAAATTCTTTCATTGTTATTAATACTGGTATTAATAATACACAGTTATAACTTGCATATAATATTCCTGTTATTAACCAGCTTTTTGTGTTTTGTGTTGTTATATAATATTTTATATTTGCTATATCTAAATTTTTAAAGTTTATTATTCCTATAATAGTTACAACTGAAATTAATATTGGTATTAAAATTTCGTTTATTTTTATTATTCCATTTACATTTGTTTTGAATAAAAAGTAAGATAATATTCCTAAAATTGTACTTCCTATTATACTATTTATTTCGTACTCTTGTTGTAGATATGCTCCAAATCCAGCTATCATTATATAAAATGATAATAGTATAAATATATTTATTATTGTATTTATAATATTTTTTACGGTTTCATTTTTTATAAAATAATCAAGAAATTTTTTATAATTATCTACATTTTTTTCTGTTACAATCTTTAATGTTTTATAAATTATTATTCCTATTAAAATGCTAGATATTATAATTCCTAATAAACCTTTTAGTCCAAATGAAAAGAAAAATGCATAAACTTCTTGACCAGAAGCAAATCCTGCTCCTATCAATGTTCCTATTATGACAAATACTACTTTTAAAATTTGCATATATCCTCACTTTCATATATACATTATTTTTTAATGTGTTTTTCAAAGCTTTAGACTAATAATTACAGTTTTATAAAACTATGTATAGTTATAAAAAATTTAAAGCCTCATAAAATATTATGAGGCTTTTTTATTTATATTCTATTTAATTTTTTACTTATCTTTTCATTTGTTCATTTTTTTAGTCAAATTTTTTACTTATTTGAGCTTATTTTTACTTTATTTTTTTCTTCTTCTTGCTCTCCAAATTACTATTCCCGCAACTATTATTGCAAGTGGTACCGCTGTTATTATTGCTAATATTATTCTGTTTTCTTTTGCTGTTGCTGTATATGTTACACTTCCTGTGCTTTTTCTTACTGTGATGTCTTCTGATCTATCTGATAGATATGCAATTGAGTTTAATACTAAATCTTTATTTTGTCTATATTGTACTACTGCAGTTTGTGTTGATTGTGTTAATTGATAATCTGATGCAAAATAGTTTTCTCCATATATAATTAATTTTGAGGTTGTTTCTTTTTCTCCTGTTTCTTCATTAGCATCTTTAATTTTCTTGTTAAATTGTGCTCCTACTAAGAATGAGCCTTTTTCTTCTCCTTCTTGTGCTGAATCTGATGAGTATGCAAAGTTTGTTCTAAAGTATGCATTTTCACTAGTTTTTATTAACTCTGTTTTTGTTACATTTTGACTTGTTAATGTGTCATTATCTGCTACATTTATTTTTGTTGCATTTATGAATATAACTCCTTCTGAACCATATAGTTTTGTTGTTACATCACTATATTGTATTTCTGGCATAATTAAATCTGGTGCACCAGATACCATTTTGCTTGTATCTGTTTCTCTTATTGTTCCAACTTCAAATGGATTTACTCCATATAATGCTAATATTTTGTTTACATTTGGGTAATCAACTTTATTAGCTGTTGCTGCATTTAACCATAAAATGTTTCCACCTTTGTTTATATATTCTGTTATTGCATTTGTTGCTATTTCATCAAAATCTTTATTTGGTGTTGTAATTACTAGTGTATTACAATCATCTGGTACTTTTCCTGTTGATAAAACATCTAAACTTTCAACTTCATTTACTTCGTTTTGTAAGTACATGTTTAAATATTGCATTCCATTTGTTAATGTAAATGAACTATATCCTGATAAGAAATATACTTTTGGGATTGAGTCTGTTGTTACAGATTTTATTGCTGCTGTTAATTTTTCTTCTGCTATACTAATTGATTCATATGTTTTTGAATCATATGTATATAATTCACTTGAAGATAATACTTTGTACTTTTCTCCATTTTCTACGATTATTCCTTCGCTTCCAGATTCTATTCCATATTTATTAGCTAAATCTGGTCTATCTGTTGATGTTACTGCTTCTACTGTAATATTCTCATTTGCTTTTGTATATTGTCTTGCTAAATCTAAAGTTGTATCATCATCTTTATATCCAACAAAATAAATATTTACTTTATCTTGAATATTTTTTACTTGTTCTTTGCTTTCATCTGTTAATGTAAATAATTTATCAGCTGTTAAATCTATTGGTGTAAAATTTTGTTTTTGCATTATTACTGATATTCCTATAAATATTGCTATAATTATTGCAACTAATAAAAATGTTTTTGTTCCATCAACTAACCATTTCTTTTTTATTATTTCTATAAATTTATTTGTCTTTTCTGACTTTTCTTTTTTATTTTTTTGTTTTTTCTTTTCTTCTTTGTTTTCAGCTTTTGATTTTTCTTTATCTTTTTTATTTGAACTATCATTTTTATTATTGTTTTTATTCTCTACACTTTTATCGTCTACTTTTTCTACTGTCTTTTTCTCTTTATTGTCTAAATTTTCTTTATTTGAATTTTCTTTTTTCAACTACAATACCTCCTTTTTATTTTACGCTTTTTCTTCTTTGCATTACAGTAATTGTTAGTAAAATGCACATTATAGTAAATGTTATAAATGTTACTGTATCACCAATATCAATTTGTCCTTGTGTATATTTATAGAACATATTGATAAATGAATAATTTTCTAACTTTGAGTTAAATTCTGGTAATACCCATGTTATTATAAAAAATCCTATTGATATAATTCCTGATATTATTTGATTTTCTGTAATACTTGATGTTAGCATTCCAAATGAAATGTATGACATTACAAATAATAAAAATCCTAATAGTGTTGCAAATGTTGTTGTTAATTTTGGTACTCCATAATGGCATAAAATACCAAAATACATAAATGTACATAATTCTGTTAAAATTACAATAGCAAGTGCAGCTATAAATTTTCCTAATACTATTTTTGTTATGCTAATAGGAGACGTTAATAATAGTTGCTCTGTTCCTGTTTTTCTTTCCTCTGAGAATGACCTCATTGTTAATAGTGGAATAATAAATGCTAATACTAATATTGTTGGTAATGTGTAATATATGTATTCAAAATTTACGTTTCCATATCCTATAACACTAAAATAAAATGATATGCTAAATGCAATTAAAAATACACCTATAAATATGTAACCAATTGGTGTGTAAAAATATGATTTAAATTCTTTTTTTATTACTGCCCACATATTATTTTTCTCCTCCTTCTATTAATTTCATGAATGCATCTTCTAATGTTGTATCTGTTTTTTTCATTTCAAATATTGTTATGTTTTCTTTTGCAAATTCTGTGAATATTATTTTTCTTAAATCTGTGTTTCCTTCTGCCTCTATCATATATTGTTTTGTTCCATCTTCATTTTCTTTGATTAACTTTATTTCTTTTATGTCTTCTATTTTATCTTTCATTGTTTCCATTTTGTTTTCTGTATCTTCTACTGTAACATATATACTGTTGTTTTGAGATGCTTTGTTTTCAAGGTTTTCTGGTGTGTCTATTGCTACCAATTTACCTTTATTTATTATTATTACTTTATTACAAATTTGGCTTACTTCTGATAAAATATGAGAGCTTAATATTACTGTATGTGTTTTTCCTAATTCTTTTATTAATTCTCTTATTTCAGTAATTTGTTTTGGGTCTAATCCTACTGTTGGTTCGTCTAATATTAAGATTTTAGGCTCTCCAACTAATGCTCCGGCCATGCTTACTCTTTGCTTATATCCTCTTGATAAATTTCTTGTTAATTTATTTTGAACATCTTTTAATCCTGTTTGTTCTATTATTTTTTCAACTTTTTGTTTTCTTTCTTTTTTATTTACTTTCTTTAATTCAGCCATATAATTAACAAACTCTTTTACTGTCAAATCTGTATATAGTGGAACTCCTTCTGGCATGTATCCTATTTCAGCTTTTGCTTTTTGTGGTTTTTTTGCCATGTTGTATCCATCTACTATAATTTCTCCTTCTGTTGGTTCAATGAATCCTGTTATCATATTCATTGTTGTACTTTTTCCTGCTCCATTTGGTCCGTAATAATCCTATTATTTCGCCTTCTTTTATTTCGAAGCTTATTTTGTCTACGGCTGTTACTTTTCCGTACCTTTTTGTGATGTTTTTTACTTCTATCACGAAAAATTCCTCCTTACATTTTTAATTTTTTATATAATATCATTTTATTATTTTAAAGTAAAGTTTTTCACAAAGAATTCACATTACGGAAATAGCCTTTTGCCTTCTTTATTAAATTTTTTTAACATAAATTACATATTTTTTTTATTTTTAATTGACTTTTTCTTTTTTTTATGATATTATACTAGTTGTCTAATGACTTGGGTCAATAGCTCAGTTGGATAGAGCACACGCCTTCTAAGCGTGGGGTCGGGGGTTCGAATCCCTCTTGGCCCACCAAAAGGAACTCTTATATTTAGTATAAGAGTTCCTTTTATTTATAATAAAAAGAATAGAAAATCTTATTTTTCTATCCTCTTTATTAATTTTTATTCCTCATTCATTATCTTTTTTAATTCCTCAATATTTATATCAAGTATTTTACATATTGATATTAGTTCAAAATCTTTTATTATAGATTTTTGCTTTTCTATTCTATAAATAAAACTTCTATCAACATTTAATCCCATTAGTTGCATTTTTTCAGCTAATTCTTCCCTAGATAAATTTTGGGAAAGTCGTTTATTTTCTATTATTTTTCCACATATATTAGATTTATTATTAACTTTTCTCACGATATTCTCCTAAATTTTTTTATCTTATTGATTTTACTATAACTTTTATGTTATTATGTAGTAGGAGCTACTACAAACTTTTATAATTAATATTCTCATTTTTTTATATTTTATTACTTTTTGTAGTTATATTAGGAGAAATAATGGACTTTAAAATTGATATTAGAAAAATAGATTCTATAGGAAGATTTGTTATTCCTGTTGTTATTAGAAATAAACTTAATATTAAAGAAAATGATAAACTAGAATTTTTTATAGCTGAAAATTCTATTATCTTAAAAAAATATGAACCTTCTTGTATATTTTGCAAATCTTCTAAAAATCTTGTTTACTATCATGAAAAATTGATTTGCAATAATTGTATTAACAAAATAAAAAAATAAATGTGTTTTTTATAACACACTTATTTTTATTTTATGCTATTTTACTTGTTTATATTTCTTTAACCATATTGCTATTGTAATTCCTACTATTGTGCCAACTAATATTATCATTTTTACAAAAGCGCTTCTTTCTCCAGCATTTGGGATTCTTCTATTACTTATTGTATTGTCTTTTACATTGTTAATACTAGAAATTTCATTTTTTATTATATTTTCAATTTCATTAGTTTCATTTCTATTTTCTATATCTTCTTTTTCTATTTTTTTATTTTTTACAACAACCTCTATTTCCTTATTTGTTTTTGTATCAATAATTTTCCCTTCTTCTGTCACTTTAAAAGTGTATACTGTATCATTTAAAATATAGCCATTTGGCTCTTTTGTTTGTTGCACTGTATATACTCCTGGTAAAATTCCACTTATAGTAAATATTCCATTATTATCTGTATTACCTTCTTTAACAACTTCTCCTTTTTCATTTTTTAGTTCAAAATATCCACCTTGTAATGCATTATTCTCTAAATCTGTATTTTTTATTTTTATATCATAATCTTCTATTGATATTTTTAATTGGCTAAATTCAATTTTAGATAAAATGCTACAAGCATGTTGTAAATATGATGATATTAATCCAAAGCTTTCACCTTTATGATTTGAGTAATCTAATTTTTCATTTAATATTTCGTTATTATTTTCTGTTACTTTTATATGTGTTGGTGTAGCTTCTACAGTAAGGTCATGTATTGTTGTATCTACTTTATTCACTGTGGCTATACATTTTCCATATGTGTCTATAGTTGTACTTGCTGTAGTTTCAAATTTGTCTATATTCACATCCTCTAACAAATAAATATTTACTGTTTTTTCTTTAAATAATAATATATATCCTGATAATTTATTTTCTATTTTACTTGCATTAAATATAAAACCAGCTCCATCTAATGTATGATAATTAGCTTTTGATTCATCAATTCTAAATTTAAATATTTTTTTACCAGGATTTTTATATTCCTTATATAAAAAATCTTTATAAGATGTTTGCCAATATCCATAAAAATCAATAACATCATTTTGTATAACTATATGATTACCATTATATGCTTTATCATCTGTTGTTGTCCTTGTATGCCATTCCCAATATTCATTCTTTTGCCATTCTTCCCAATTCTTTGAATCTATTACTGTGCTATCTGTTGCCATAACAAAATTGGCATTGGTAAATATTATAAGTGCTATTAAAATTATTATTTTATAAATTAATTTAGTATTGTTTTTCATTATATTATTTCCTCTTTCTATTTTCTCAATTTTATTATAACATAAAACTTTATTTTTTATATTACATTTTCATTACATTTTTATTGCTATTTTATTATGTATTTTTTTATATCTTATGGGTATAACTATTACTATTACTTTTATTTTCTGTTTTTTTAATATTTTGGTATATTTACTTGTTTTTATAAATATTTCTTACTATTTTTTCTCTAATTTTAAGTTAGTTTAATTTCCTCAAAAGCACTGATATACTAAATTAATGATGTTTGTTAATATGGAGGTATTGTATGAAATCTAATAAAAAAGTTGATATTGATAAAGTACTTGGTGAAGTATTTAAAGAATATCGTTTAAAAAACAAATTAACTCAAGAAAAAATTGCTGAGAAACTTGGTATTTCTGTAAAATATATTTCCAGAATTGAAAATGGAACTGGTGGAGTAAAAGTTGAAACACTTGTAAATTATATGAATATTTTAGGAATTTCTCCAAATATTATTTTCAGGCCTTTAATAACAAATAAAGATTTATTACATCAAATGGATTTAGCATCCAAAATCAGCAACTTACCCAAAGAAAGAGTATTATTTTTATTGAATATTGCTAATTTGTTAGATGATTTAAAATAAATAAAAAGAGCACATTTTGAGCTACTTTAAGTTGTTTAAAATGTGTTCTTTTTATTATTAATTACTATTCGTTCCAAAAAGCTTTATATGTTTTATATGCTGAATAAATATCAAATTTACTTGTTACTTCATAAGGTGCATGCATTGATAATACTGGTACTCCACAATCGATTACATCTGCTCCTTTATTTGCTATGATGTATGCAATTGTGCCTCCACCACCAATATCTACTTTTCCAAGTTCTGCTATTTGATAACAGATATCATTCTTTTCTAAAATATTTCTAATCCAAGCCACATATTCTGCATTTGCATCAGACGCTCCTGATTTTCCTCTTGCTCCTGTATACTTGTTTACACTTATTCCTTTTCCTAAAAATCCTGCATTTGCTTTATCAGAAACTGAAGCATAAAGTGGGTCAAATCCTGCATCTACATCAGATGATAACATTTTTGAGAAGCAAAATACTCTATCTAATAAATTAGGTCTATTTACTCCTAATTTATTTAGAATTTCTGCTATAAAAAAATCAAACATGTGTGATTCCATCCCTGTATTTCCCATACTTCCAATTTCCTCTTTATCAGATAATATGCAAACTGCTGTATTTTTTACATTTTCAAGTGTCATCATAGCTGCTAATGATGTATATGCACATACCTTATCATCTTGACCATATGCTGCAACCATACTACTGTCAAAACCTAAGCTTCTCGCTTTAAATGCTGGTATCACTTCTAATTCTGAACTTAATAAATCAGATTCAACAATTCCATATTTTTGATTTAAAATATTTAGAATATTTAGTTTTACTTTTTCTTTTGCCTTGTTATCTTTAACAGGAATACTACCAATTAAAAGTTGTAAATCTTCTCCATCAATTCCATTTTTTAATTTCTTTTCCATTTGGTCTTGAGCTAAATGTGGTAATAAATCTGTTATTGTAAAAATTGGATCATTTTCATCTTCACCTATATTAACAGTTATTTTTTCTCCATTTGTTTTTACTATTACTCCATGTAAGCTTAATGGAATTGTTGTCCATTGGTATTTTTTAATTCCTCCATAATAATGTGTTTTTAAATATGCAAATCCTGAATCTTCATGTAATGGATTTGGTTTTAAATCTAATCTTGGTGAATCAATATGTGAACCTATTATATGAAGTCCATTTTCTATATTTTCTGTTCCAATTATTGCTAAATACATACTTTTATCTCTATTTATAAAGTATATTTTATCTCCTGATTGTAGTTTTTCATATTCCATTATGTCTTTATACCCATTTTCTCTAGCAAGTTTTATAGTTTCTTTTACAAATTCTCTTTCTGTTTTTGCTTTATTCAAAAAATTCATATATCCTTGTGCAAATTCAAATATTTTTTTCTTTGTTTCTTCATCAATTGTCTCCCAACCATTTTCTTTTTTGTTAATTAATTTTTCTTGTAAATTTTCTTCCATAAAATCCTCCTTAGTTATTTTTTGTTTAGTATATCACTTTATTTTTTATTTTTCCATATTTTTTATTTTTTATTATTTGAAATTAAAATATTTGTATTAATTTGTATTAAAATTTAATTACACATTTTACAAGTTGTATTATTTTATTATTTCTTACTAAACTTTAATCATTATTTCTATATTATAACGGTATTTCTAATTATTTACAAATACTTACGAATAATTATATATTTTTTGTGAATACTAAAAATGCAGAAAGGTGGTTAAAATGAGTTCACTTTGGCTTGAATACCAAAAAAATAATAATTTTAAAAATTTAGAAAATGCCTTTTCTTTTGATGTTTGTATCGTTGGAGCTGGTATTTTTGGTCTTACTTGTGCTTATTATCTAAGTAAAGCTGGTTTAAATGTTTGTATTTTAGAAAAGGATACTATTGCCTCAAAAACAACAGGACATACTACTGCAAAAATAACATCGCAACATGGTCTTTTTTATACTTATCTTGTAGAAAACTATGGAAAAGAATTTGCTAAAGATTATTTATTTGCTAACGAAACAGCAATTAAGAATATAAAAAATATTATAGATACAGAAAAAATTAATTGTGATTTTGAATACCAATCTAATTTTGTATATACTACAAAAAAATCTGAAGTTGAACAAATCAAAAAAGAGGTTGAATATATTAATTCTTTAAGTTTTCCAGCTAACTTTGTTACTAAAACTGGTCTTCCTTTTACAATTGAAGGAGCTATTCAATTTCCTAATCAAGCTCAATTTAATCCGATTCTATATTCAAATGGGTTAGTTGATAGCATAATAAAAAATAATGGTCAAATTTTTGAGAATACAACCGTAACTGATATAAAAAATATTGATGATTATTTTTTTACCTATACCAAAAATGGTACAGTAAAATCTAAATATGTTATTTTAGCTTCACATTATCCTTTTTTGAATTTTCCCGGTATGTACTTTTTAAAAATGTACCAATCTACTTCATATGTTATTGCTGTAGATACAAAAAAAACGTTACCTAGTGGTATGTATATCTCAGCTTTTGCACCAATTTTTTCGTTTAGAACAATGAATTATAAAGGAAAAAAAATATTGTTATTAGGTGGTTGTGAGCATAAAACAGGTGAAACTTTTTCTTATGAACAAACATATGGAGCACTAGAAAACTATGCTAAAACTCTTTTCCCAAATTGTGAAATTTTATCAAAGTGGGATACTGAAGATTGTATTTCTTTAGATAAAGTTCCATATATCGGTCGTTTTTCTAATATGATGGATAATATTTTTATTGGAACTGGTTTTAAAAAATGGGGAATGACAACTTCAAATGTTGCTGCCAATATAATAGTTAATTCTATTTTAGGTATTGAAAATCCTTATGCATATATTTTCGATTCGACTCGTATGAATCCATTTAAAAATATATCTGAATTGAAAAATATTGTCGTTGACTCTGTAAATTCTCTTTTTATTAATAAGATTAAAGGTTCTAATTTTACTTTTTCAGATATTCCTACTAATTCTGGTGGTATTATTGAAATTAATAATACTAAAGTCGGAATTTATAAAAATTTTGATGGGAAAATTTATGCAGTTAATCCTATATGCACGCATTTAGGTTGTTTACTCTCTTGGAATGATATTGATAAAACATGGGATTGTCCTTGTCATGGCTCTCGTTTTAGTTATACTGGTGAAAATATTTATGGTCCTGCTTTTAAAAATTTAGATGTATATAATTTAAATGATAATTAATTTTTATATTGTATTTTTGTATTTATATTTCTTTATATAATATTTTAAATTTTTTTCTTTTTTTGTTGACTTATTTATTGCTTTTTGCTACAATTTGCTTGTATTCATATATTTATTATTTTTTATTTATGAACTAGATTTCTTCATTTTGCAAATCTAGTTCTTTTTATAATTTGCTTAAATACTACAAATATAGGATAATAAATGTATATATATTTTTTTAATATTTATTACTTAATGAGGACTACTATATGAATGCACCAATGTACCATGATGGAAAAATTTTAAAATTCGAGGAGATATTTCGTTCTCCTTATCCAATGCCAACTAAAGAGGCAGCAGAGGCAGTTCTTAATTCAATTAGGAGTCAACATAGTTCCACATATGGGCGGGTCGAAATTGATGCTAGGATTGAACCATATGAGAATGGATTTATCGCAGTGCGACATCATGCACAGTACTTGTAATTACTAATTAAAACATAAAAGATTTCTAAAAAAATCAACTGATTTTTTAGAAATCTTTTATATTTTAATATGGTCGAGGTGAAATGACCCGCTAATTAAAAAACTATTGATTTTACTGTATTTTTTACTAATCGCAAAAAATTATAATGCAATTATAATGCAAGTGATAAATAGGCAAAGATAGAGTCAGATATTTTAAGATTTTTCGGAAAATTGCATTTGACAAATTATAAAAAAGGTGTTATTATATAGTTACATTAAGCAATGTACTCTAGTTCGGCTTGTGTATATTGTTTGCTGTAGATGTATCTGTAACTACATCTACTTTTTTTATGCTCAAAAAAAGCAAGGAAACCCTGTAACAAATTTCCTCACTTCGACTATGTATGACAACAATTAGTCTTTACTCTTTTTGTATTCTTCAAGTTTTGATTGAAGTTTGTTGTTTTTATCTCTTTCTGCTAATAGCTTTTCAACCAAATCTCGAATAAGCTCGGCTTGTGTCATCTCATTTGCCCCCTTTCCGTCCTTATGTAAGAACTACCTTTGACAGCGAAAGGTTACTATTTACTATACAACAAAATCTGTTTTTTTACAAGCGAACATCACAAAATTTAATGATAAGAATATAATTCTATTGCAAAAATTTTTTTATTCGTATATAATATTTTATAATAAAAAGAGGTAAAATTATGAAAAAAATTATAAAAAAATATTGTTATATAAGTATTCCTTTACTTACTGTTGTAGTGCTTTTATTATTATATATTTCTAAGAAAATAAATTTTAATGAACTATTTGAAGATGATAGTTCAACATTAATACAAATTTCAGGAACTTTAATAGGTTTTTTGTTAACAGCTATGACCATATTCTTAAGTCTTCCTAAAGATACAACATTAATGAAAAGAATTAAAAAATATGGTCATCATAAAATATTTAGTAGATGTGTTTCTACAGGTTTAATTATTCTAACTATTGATATATTAATGTGGTTATTAAAAATATCTAACGTGTACATTGTATTTGTATTCTTAATTGGTCTTGAAGAAACACTTTTATCTGCATATTATATTTATAAATTATGTATTTATAATTTTGAATAATTCGTTTTTTAAAGTTTCTTCAATTTGTGAGATATCATTTTTATAGTCTTTATTAAGTTCTATACTGACTTGTTTAGTAAAAATATTTCTTATTAAATCAACTTCTTCCGTATCAGATGATGCGGAAAGTTTTTTTATTTCTTTACGATTTTTAAATTTACTAATTAATTCTGAGGCAAATCCTTTGCTTACTTTTTTTAGTTTTGCCTCAATTTTAAAATCAGAAATCTCACAATCTTCTTTATTGATATTTTTGAGTTCAATAAAATCTTGAGAGTTATCAAAAAAAGAAATTGAAATTTTATTTATAATCATATCTTTAATTTCTTGCTCATTTTTTTTAAAAGGCTCAAGGCTAATATGTATATATGAATTATTTCCAATCAATGATTTTATATATGTATCTGATGATGGAATTTTTTGAGTTTTAATAATAGAAGCTCCCATATTATTAAAATCAAGATAAAAATATGTATAACTTTCAAGAACATATTCTGATTTATCTTCTATTTCAATTCCTTTGCTTTTTATTTCAGTTAATACGTCTAGATCACTAGTTTTACAAATGCTAGCGAAAATATGATTTTTGTCTAAAGATATTTTTTCAAATGTTATATCTTCATTAGGAAAAATATTTGTACCTTTAAATATATTTGTAAAGCATTCATATAAAATTGTAGCTTTAGATTTAGTTTCATCTATAAAGCTTGGTTCAAAAATAATTTTATAAAAATTTATTAATTTTTTATATGATTGAACTTTTATTTTCTTGTCTTCATTTTGCTTATTATCTGACATTGAATACATCCCCCTATATCTATATATTTTTATCTTACGTATTCAATTTTTACTTATTATATACTATTTTTTTGCATTTATCAACATAATATATATATAACTGCAAATATAATATATTTTTTATAGAATTATAATTATTTTAGTTAAATATTATATTTTTCTGTAATAGTATTAAAATTAGTAAAAACTTGATATTTTTTTAATGTAATTATAATGCAATAAAAATTAAAATCAGCAAAATTATAATGCAATTATAATGCAACTGTGAAATATTTTTAGATATTTTGGGATAATTTCAGATAGTTTGACTTTAAATAAAAAAGAGTTCCAAAAACTGATACATAGCTGAAAGTGGCTATTTTTAGGCAAAAAAATAAACTACCCATTTTTGAGTAGTTTATTACAATTAATGGTCGAGGTGACAGGGATCGAACCTGCGACCTCATGGTCCCAAACCACGCGCGCTACCAACTGCGCTACACCTCGATTAAATTGCATTCTATTCAAATGCTTATTAATAATAGCATATTTTTTTTGATTTTGCAATAATTTTTAGAAAAATTTTTATAAATTTTGTAAATTCTCTTGAATATTCTTAAAAATCCAATTATAATATAATATATGCACCAGTAGCTTAGTTGGATAGAGTGTTCGGCTACGAACCGGAAGGTCGGGGGTTCGAATCCCTCCTGGTGCACCAAAAGGAGTAAATAACTTACTCCTTTTTACTATTTAAAAATATAAAAATTCTAATATATTGTCCCATTATTATTTTTATATTTCTCAAATGTTTTTATACATTCCTCCCTATCTAATTTTTTCATATTTATTAAATTCTCATTTTTTCCTTTTAAATAATCATATATAATATCATCTCTAAAACCTATGCTTCCAGCATCTTCTTTTGTGCAACCATAATAAACTTCTTTTATATTAGCCCAAATAATTGCAGATAAACACATTGGACAAGGTTCACACGAAGTATATAAAATATATTCAGATAAATCATATGTATTTAATTTTTTACACGCTTCCCTTATTGCAACTATTTCTGCATGCGCTGTTGGGTCGTTATTTTTTAAAACCTTATTATTTCCATTAGAAATTATATTTCCACTTTTATCTACAATTACTGCACCAAATGGTCCTCCTTCTTTATTTGCTATTCCATTTTCTGCATTTTCTTTTGCTATTTTCATAAATTTATCCATTTATATCTCTTCCCTATATACATATATTTAGGTTTTTAAAAGGTTACCCATAAACCCTTATAAAATAATTATATCATAAAATACTTGTTTGATTTACTTTTTTATTATTATATTATAATTAGTTATAACTATCAATAAAAACTTTATATTACAATAATCTATTCATAAATTCGAATTATTTTAATATATTGTTATGAGGTGTTTTCGTTGTTTATAAAGTCTTATAAATTAACAAAAAAATTTATTTATATTAATTTTGTATTAATTATTACTATAGTTAGCTGTTCTTTTCTCTTCATTTCAAAATCCTTCGATTTAACTTCTTTTTTATTTTGGAACCAAAATTCTACTATACAAAGCGAAAATAAAAAAGATTATATAAAATGGGTAGATTTTAAAGTTACTTCAGATGTAATGGAAAAAGTTGCTAAATTAGATATATCTTCTCACAATTCAGATTCTTCTATCAAGTATAATTGGATTGAAATGTTAGCTTATTTAGCTTGTAAAAATGGTGGCAATTTTAAGCAATTTAAGCAAAATGATTTAGATAAATTAACACAAGATTTAAATTCTGGTAAATTAATGAGTGATATAACAAAAAATATGAAATATTATCCTTATTATTATGAAAGTTATTCTGCTATTTTAAGTGGGTTTATTGGAAACTTTTCTGTAGAAGTTTCTAGTGAAAATGGTACTACTTATTTTGAAAATAAGTATGGAATCAAGGCTTTTCTTCCTATAGCTAAAAATTATGATTTCAGCCATTATGATGATTTTGGAGCTTCTAGGTCATATGGTTTTAAAAGAACACATTTAGGTAATGATTTAATGGGCTCAATTGGCACTCCTATTATTGCTGTAGAATCTGGTACTATCGAACATTTAGGTTGGAATCAATATGGTGGCTGGCGTGTTGGTATTCGTAGTTTTGATGGCAAAAGATATTATTACTATGCTCATTTGCGAAAAAATCATCCTTTTGCTTCTGGTTTATCTGAAGGTTCTGTAGTTACTGCCGGTGATGTTATTGGCTATTTGGGAATGACAGGTTATAGTACTAAAGAAAATGTAAATAATATTAATGTTCCTCACCTTCATTTTGGTATGCAGCTTATTTTTGATGAATCACAAGTAGATAGTAATAATGAAATTTGGATTGATGTTTATCAAATTATTGAGTTTTTAAAGAAAAATCGTTCAGAAGTGTTTATGAATAATTCTAATACTAAAGATTATGTTAGAAAATTCAATTTAAAAGAAAATTATTAAAATAAATAGCATAAACTTTCTAAAATTTTGTTTATTAGAAAGTTTATACTATTTATTTTTTGCCTAATGTTACATCTATACTTCTATTTATTTTTCCTCTTGATATTTGTAAATTAACTATATCTCCAACTTTTTTTGTATAAATATACTCTCTTAAATCATTCATTGTGCTTAGTTTTTTTGAATCGATTTCTGTTATTATATCTCCTTGCTTTAAGCCCGCACTTTCTGCCGGTCCGTTTTTTGTTATTTCGGCTATATATATTCCTTCACTAAAATTTATATTTGAATTCAGATATGGTATTACGTCTTTATCATATGCATATATCCCTATAGTTGTCTGTTCAAAACTTCCTGTATTTTTAAAACTTTCTATTACTCCTTTTACTACATTTATTGGAATAGCAAAGCCAATTCCTTCTGCTGAAGAAATTTTTACTGTATTTATCCCTATAACTTCCCCATTGGGATAAATTAATGGACCTCCACTATTTCCTGGATTTATTGTTGCATCTGTTTGAATTAAATCTGACATATAAGAAATATTATTATTTTCCTCTAGTTTTATACTTCTATTTTTTGCACTAATTATGCCTGAAGTTACTGTTCTCCTAAATTCGAAACCTATTGGGTTTCCTATTGCATATACACTTTCCCCAACTTTTATATTACTAGAATCTCCTAATGTAATATATTTTAGTCCTTTTGCATCTATTTTTGTTATTGATAAATCTAAATCTGTGTCACTCCATACAACTTTTCCGTCGTATTTTTTTCCATTTTCCAAGGTAATATAACATGTACTATATTTACTACCTGTAACATGCTCATTGCTTAGAATATACCCACTTTCTGTTACTATTAGTCCTGTTCCTAATCCCAATAAAGTTTCATTATTACTTGAAAAAATTGAAATTCCATTATCTTTTAGTTTTGAAATTCCAACAACACTTTCCATTGTATTTTCTAAAACATCTGCTACAGTTTTACTGTTTTCAATTGTGTTTTCCACAGTTTGTTCGTTTATTGTGGATTGTACTTTTTTGGTTTCATAATTTGAGTTATTTATTTCAATTTTTTGATATGTATCATATAAATAAATTAATGTGATTATTATTATTGTACAAATTATAATTATTGCTATATTTCTTTTTATTTTGTTTTGTTTTTTTACTCTTTTAGATTTCATAATTAATCTCTCTCCTTCTCTCCTTAAGGCTCTAATCTTGTTCGAAAAAATTTAATTTATAATTATTTTTAGACATTTTCCTTTGTTCACTATTTATAAATTTTATATTTAATGTTTTTATATTCTATATAATTATTTCCTTTTTTAAATTTTTTTAAACATATTTATTTTTAAAAACTACTTATTGATTTTTAGTAATTTTATGAATATAATATTGTTGATTGAAATGAGGTGTTTTTATGTCTATAGAAATATTAAATGATGCTTATCAAAATAGAGTTTATAATGTTTTAGTTGTAAGTTATGAGACTAAAATTATAAATAAATTAGCTATTCTTTTTGAGCCTTCAAAATATTCTTTTACTTTAGTCAGAGACCCCTTATTAGCACTTGAAAAAATAAGAAATGAAAATTTTGATATTGTTTTAATTAATTTCTCATTTTCTAAAATTTTTCTTGAGCAATTTATTAAAAAAATTCGATTATTTGATTCTTTTTTATATATAGTTCTAGTGACCAATAATAATGATTTAACTACTACTTTGAATATTGTAAAAACTTGTGATATTGAAGGTTACTTTAATATAGATGAAAACTTTGAAAAATTGATTATTTTAATAGAACTAATAGCAAATTCTATTTATGAATTTATGAGAATTAATTTGCAATTAGATAATTTTAGCGAAAGTTATAAGTCGCCTTATTTAAGTACTGTTCAAATTTTAAGAAATATTGTTGAATATAAAGATCGTTATACTATTGGACATTCATTTAGAGTTTCAAAATATGCTGTTTTAATTGGTAGAAAATTAAATCTTTCACGTAAGGATTTAAATATTTTAAAAATAGGAAGCATGTTCCATGATATTGGAAAAATTAGTGTCCCTAATTATATTTTGCTAAAATCTGCAAAACTAACTGATAAAGAGTATTATCAAATTAAGCAACATCCTTTGACTGGTGCTCATATTTTGTATCCAACAACTCTTTATAAAAAAATGATACCTATTGTAAAGTTCCATCATGAGCGATTTGATGGCAAAGGTTATCCTGCTCGTTTAAAAGGTTTAGAAATTCCTTTATTAGTACGAATTGTTACTATTGCAGATACTTTTGATGCTATGACTTCTAAAAGGACTTATCGTAATTCTTTGCCTATTGAAACTGTTATTAAGGAATTTGAAAATAATAAGGGTTATCAATTTGACCCTGATATTACTGAGGTCTTTTTAGATATTTTAAAAAATGACTATTTAAAAATACAAAAAATACAAAAAAGATATAAATAAAAACTAAATTTGGGGAGAAATATTTCTCCCCAAAATTTAGTTTTTTTAAACTTTCATTGACAACGCAACTTTTTTTCTTTCCATATCTATTTTTATAACTTTAACCTTTACAATATCCCCTACAGAGACTAAATCAGATGGATTTTTTATAAATTTATCACTCATTTCTGATATATGTACAAGTCCATCATATTTAACACCAATGTCGACAAATGCTCCGAAGTCTATTACATTTCTAACTGTTCCAGTTAAAATCATTCCTTCTTTTAGATCTTCTAATTTTAAAACGTCTTGACGTAAAATTGGTTTTGGCATATCTTCACGTGGATCTCTTCCTGGTTTGCTAAGCTCTGATATTATATCTGTTAATGTCATTTCTCCTATTTCAAGTTCTTTAGCTGTTTTTATAATATCTACTGTTTTTAATTTTTGTCTTAGTTCATCTGTTTTTTCTCTGCTTCGTAAATCTTCTTTATCAAACCCTAATGATTTTAGTAGTTTTTCTGTTGCTTCATAGCTTTCTGGATGAACAGCTGTTACTTCTAATGGATTTTTTCCATCTATAATTCTTAAGAATCCTGCACATTGTTCAAATGCTACTTTCCCTAACTTTGGTACTTTTAAAAGTTCTTTTCTTTCTTTTAATTTTCCATTTTCGTCTCTATATTTAACTATATTTTTAGCTATTGTGTTGTTTATTCCTGCTACATATGAAAGTAATGATGGTGTTGCTGTGTTTACATCAACTCCTACTTTGTTAACGCTATCTTCTACTACTCCTGTTAGGCTTTCAGCAAGTTTCTTTTGGTTTACATCGTGTTGATATTGTCCGACACCTATTGCTTTTGGATCTATTTTTACAAGTTCTGCAAGTGGGTCTTGTAGTCTTCTTGCAATTGATATTGCTCCTCTTATTGAAACGTTAATGTCTGGATATTCTTCTGTTGCTAGCTTTGATGCTGAATATACAGATGCTCCAGCTTCACTAACAATTACATAATGTACTGGTCTTGATGCTTCTTTTATCATATCTGCAACAAACATTTCTGATTCTCTTGATGCTGTTCCATTTCCAATTGCAATCATGTCTATTTTATCTTTTTCTATTAATTTTAATAGTTCCTTTTTTGCACCTTCTACATCATTTTGTGGTTCTGTTGGATATACTGTTGTGTAATCCAATACTTTTCCTGTTTCATCAATTACTGCAATTTTGCATCCAGTTCTATAAGCTGGGTCAAATCCCATAACAGTTTTTCCTTTTATTGGTGCTCCTAATAATAGTTGTTTTGAATTTTGTCCAAATACTTTTATAGCTTTTTCTTCTGCTTTTTCTGCTAAATCTGAACGAATTTCTCTGTCTATTGATGGTTCTATTAATCTTTCAAAACTGTCTAAAATTGTATCTTTTAGCATTTGTGCAAATTGTGTTTCACCTTTTATGATGTCCTTTTCTATGTATATCAAAATTTTATCTTCTGGCTTTTCAATTGATACTTTTAGAAAATCTTCTTTTTCTCCTCTGTTTATTGCTAATATTCTATGGCTTGGTATAAATTTAATTGCTTCACTATAATCATAATACATTTCGTAATTTGACTTTGCTTCTTCATCTTTTGCCTTTGTTTTTATAAGTCCTTCTCTGTAGCATTGTCTTTTTATCTCTTTTCTGTATTTTGCATTATCTGATATATCTTCTGCAATTATGTCTAATGCTCCTTGTATTGCATCTTCGGCTGTTGCTACTACTTTGTCTTTGTTTTTCTTATCTTCTTCTGATAAATTATCTATGTTTATATATTCTTTAGCAATTTCTAATATTGGTCTGTTTTCTTTTTGTTCAATTATTATTTTAGCTAATGGTTCTAATCCTTTTGATTTTGCTACTGTTGCTCTTGTTTTCTTTTTTTGTTTATATGGTCTATAAATATCTTCTACTTCTGCTAAAGTTTTTGCAATTGCTACTGCTTGTAAAATTTCATCTGTTAATTTTCCTTGTTCATCGATTGATTTTACTATTTCTTCTTTTCTTGTTTCTAGATTTCTTAAATATGTTAATCTTTCACCAAATGTTCTTAGTATTTCGTCACTAAGACCTCCTGTTACTTCTTTTCTGTAACGTGCAATGAATGGTATTGTATTACCTTCATCAATTAATTTTATTGTGTTTTCAACTTGTGTTGTTTTAATATTTAATTCTTCTGCTATTGTTTTTGTTATTTTATCCATCTTTAAATCCGCTTATTAAGCTTCTCCTTTCCTCTTTTATTCTACTAATAAAACTAATTTCATATAATTCTATTAGTGATAATTCATTGTTTTATTTTGTCTATATTTGTTGACATTTAATAACTATTAATATATCATAATTTTAATAAAAAAGAAAGGGGATTTTTAAAATGATTTCATCAGATTTTAGAACAGAAGCCAGAAGAAAATTAGATGGCAAATGGGGCAAAGCTGCTTGCATGATTTTAGCTTATGTTTTTGTATTTTTTGTATTTGGACTTATTCAAAGTCTTTTTCCAGAATCTATGCAAGGAATTTTATCTTTAATTGTAAACATAATTGAATTACCTTTAGGATTTGGACTTATTGTTTCTCTTGTTAAATTATTCTATGATGAAGAAGTTAATGCTTTTAGTTTTTGGAGTATTGGTTTTAAAAATTTTGTAAAACCTTGGGGAATTACTTGGAACATATTTTTAAAAATGATTATTCCTTATATTTTAATAATTGTTGCATATGTATTAATCATATTTGGTATCTTTGGATCATTTGCAACTTATTTAACAGCAACTGATAATGTTTCTTCTTTGTATTATTATAATAGCTATACTTCTGGCTTTAGTGCATTATTAGTAATAGGATTCATCCTTTTAATTGCATCTGCAATTTGGGCTGTTACAAAATTTTATTATTATCAATTAGCATATGTAATTGCCGCAAAAGATTTAGATTTATCAGCAAAAGATGCTGTTTTGAGAAGTAAAGAACTTATGCAAGGAAAAAGATCAAAATTATTCTTTTTACAACTTTCATTTATAGGTTGGGCAATTCTTGCTGTATTTACTTTTGGTATTGGTTATTTATGGCTTTTACCTTATATGCAATTTGCTACTATAGCTTTTTATGACTTTGTTGCCGGTAATGACATTACAGCCGAAGTTATTCAAGATAATTCTGAAGAATAATAGTTTCAAGAATATATAAAAAACACACTGTCTGTAGTGTGTTTTTTTGACCACAAGAAACTTCTATTTAGTCCAAGTGCTATTCTATTCCTAAATATTCATTATATGTAACTTCTCTATCTATAACTTTTCCATCTTCTTTTATGTCTATAATTCTATTAGCTACTGTTTGTGTTAATTCATGGTCATGTGATGTAAACAATATATTTCCTATAAATTTTTTCATACCTTCATTTACAGATGTTATGCTTTCCATGTCTAAGTGGTTTGTTGGTTCATCAAATATCAATAAATTTGCTCCAGATAACATCATTTTTGAAAGAACACATCTTACTTTTTCTCCTCCTGATAGTACTTTAACTTGTTTTAATGCTTCGTCTCCAGAGAATAACATTCTTCCTAAAAATCCTCTTACATATGTTTCGTCTGGATCTTTAGAATATTTTCTAAGCCATTCTGTTATGTTTTCATCTGTATCAAATAAATAGTTATTATCCTTAGGAAAATAAGCTTTTGTTATCGTTGTTCCCCATACTAGTTCTCCTTCATCTGGCTCCAATTCTCCTGCTATTATTTGGAATAATACTGTTTTGGCGATTTCATTGTCTGCTAAAAATGCTATTTTGTCATCTTGTTTTACAGTAAATGATACGTTGTCTAATACTTTTATTCCTTCATATGTTTTTGAGATATTTTTTACTTGTAATATTTCTTTTCCTGGTTCTCTATCTGGTTTAAAGTCTACATATGGATACTTTCTGTTTGATGGTTTTATTTCGTCTAATTCTATTTTTTCTAGTGTTTTCTTCCTTGATGTTGCTTGTTTTGATTTTGAAGCATTTGCACTAAATCTTGCAATAAAGTCTTGTAATTCTTTTATTTTCTCTTCTTTCTTTTTGTTTTGTTCTCTCATTTGCTTTAACGCTAATTGGCTTGATTCATACCAGAAATCATAATTTCCTGGATAGACTTTTATTTTTCCAAAGTCTACATCTGCAATATGTGTACATACTTTGTTTAAGAAATATCTATCATGTGATACAACTATTACTGTATTTTCAAAGTTTATTAAGAATTCTTGTAACCAATTTATACTTTTTAGGTCTAAGTCATTTGTTGGTTCGTCTAGTAATAACACATCTGGATTTCCAAATAAAGCTTGTGCTAATAATACTTTTACTTTTTCTCTTGCTTCTATTTCTTTCATAAATTTATAATGATTTTCTGGTATAATTCCTAAATCATTTAAAAGCATTGCTGCATCTGATTCTGCATTCCAACCATCTAATTCTGCAAATCTTTCTTCTAATTTTGCTGCTTTCATTCCATCTTCTTCAGAAAAATCTGGTTTTGCGTATATTGCTTCTTTTTCTTTCATAATGTCATATAATTCTTTATTTCCCATCATTACTGTGTCTATTACTGTATTTTCTTCATATGCAAAGTGGTCTTGTTTTAATATTGATAGTCTTTCTCCTTTTTCTAGTGTTACATCTCCTTTACTAGGTTCTATTTCTCCTGATAAAATTTTTAAGAATGTAGATTTTCCTGCTCCATTTGCTCCTATTATTCCATAGCAATTTCCTTTTCCGAACTTTATGTTTACATCTTCAAATAATACTCTTTTTCCAAATCTTACGGTTACTCCGTTTGCACTTAACATTTTTCCTCCTTTAAGATAAGTGGTCTATTAATTTTATCCAATTATCTTTCTTTTATTGTTTCGACCATTATACCTTATTTTTCCTGTTGTTTCAAGTAAAAAATTAAAATCCTTGGCTAATCCAAGGATTTCTATTTAATCATCAAATAATAATTTTATTCCCCATAATCCAGAAATTCCAACTAATGCATATATAATTCTTGAAATTACTGTCATATCTCCAAAAATAGTACTAACTAAATTAAAATTAAAGAAACCTATTAATCCCCAATTGATAGCACCTATTATAATTAGCACTAATGCAATCTTGTCCACAACTTTCATTTTTACAACCATTCCTTTCTTTCAAAGTACAAAATTTGATTTAAAATATTGTATTTTACAATTATATTCAAACTTATCCTCCTAAACTCTCGTGTTTTTTATTTTATTATGCACTTATTTTTTAGTTTTATTCAAAATAATTGAAAAAAAAATTTTTTTATGTTACATTTTAATTATAAATTTTTGTAATAATGGGGGATTAATTATGAAAAAAAATGAAAAAAATTTGAAACACGAATCAAAACATAGTCAAACGTCTAAAAATATTAAAAATCTTTCTAAAAAAGTTTTATGTATTATAGTTTTAATCGTTTTACTATTTTTAATTATCTTTTTTAAAGATAATTTTGTAAATTTATTTAATTCTATATTTAATACAGAAATACCTACTTCATCAACAACTTCTATTGACTCTAAATCAAATAATATTACAGATGTTAGTTCATCTATTGAACCAATAACATTTACTTTTACTGCTCTTGGAGATACTTTATGTCATAATACTCAATATTGGGATGCATATAATAAGCAAACAGGAATCTACGATTTTTCTTATGTATATGATGATATTCGATCTTATACCGAAGCTTCAGATATTACTATCTCTAGTTTAGAAACTACTTTTGCCGGAGAAGATAGAGGATACAGCAATTATCCAACTTTTAATACTCCTGATAGCTTAGCAACTGCATTAAAAGGTATTGGAATTGATATTATTTCAACTGCAGGGAATCATGCTTTAGACTACGGATATTCAGGTCTTTGTAGGTCAATTGATGTTTTGAATAATGCTGGTCTTTCTCATTTAGGTACTTATAAATCTGCTGAAGAACAAGAACAAATTTTAATAAAAGATGTTAAAGGTGTTAAAATTGCTTTTATTAATTATACATACGGTACAAATGGTATACCTGTACCTTCTGGAAAAGAATATTGTGTTAATTTAATAGATAAAGAACTTATAAAAAAACAAATAGCTCAGGCTAAAGAAGCTAAAGTAGATATGATTGTTGCTTGTATGCATTGGGGAACTGAATATAGAACAACTGCTAATTCTGAACAAAAAGAACTTGCGGATTTTCTTTTTAAAAATGGAGTTGATGTAATTATTGGAAATCATCCTCATGTCTTAGAACCTATGGAAAAAAGAACTGTGACTTTAGATGATGGTACTATTAAAGATTGCTTTGTTGTTTATGCTTTAGGTAATTTCACAGCTGACCAAAGAGAAGAAATTACTAGAGATTCTGCTATTTTAAATTTGACTATTACAAAAAATTCTGATGGTAAGATTTCTATTGATAAAGTCAATTATGTGCCTATTTATATGTATAAAAATAAAAATATTTCTACTAAAAAATTTAAAATTTTAGATATTGAAAAAACTATTTCTGAATATGAATCTGGTCAAGATACTTCTATTGGTTCTTCTGTTTATAATAACTTAAAAATTCAATTACAAAAAATAAGAAGTATTCTTGGTAATGAAATAAATTAGCTTAATTTCAGTTTTTAAATTTAAAAGCATAATATATATTTTTTATATACTATGCTTTATTTTATTATTTTTATTTTTTACATATCTAGTCTAACATATCTTTCTTTTTTAGCCACCATGTTACTACTAATGTTAATATAACTGAAAGCAATATCATTATTGGAAATCCAAATTTGTTATTTTGAAATGGAAGATTTACGTTCATTCCCCAGAAACTTGATATCATTGTTGGTACCGCTAATACAATTGTTATTGATGTTAAAAATTTCATTACTCCATTTAAGTTATTTGATATTATTGAAGCATATGTGTCCATTGTTCCATTTAAAATATCACTATAAATTTTCGCCATTTCTATTGCCTGTCTATTTTCTGTAATTGCATCTTCTAGTATATCTTCATCTTCCTCATATAATTTTATTATCTTACCCCTCATTGTTTTTTCCATTACAAGTTCATTTGATTTCAATGATGTTGTAAAATATACTAAACTCTTTTCTAAGCTTAATAATTTTAATAATTCTTTATTTTTCATTGATTTTTTTAAAATATATTCTGCTATTTCTGTTTCTTTGTTTATTGATTTTAAATAAGTTAAGTAATAGGATGAATTTAGGTATAAAATTTGAAATATTAATTTTGTTTTTTTGTATGTTTGAAAATCTTTTATCTTTCTTTTTTCAAAGTCTTCTATTACTTTATTTTTTCTTAATGAAACTGTTATAAAATAGTCATCTCTTACTACTATCATTCCTAATGGCATTGTTGTATATACATCATTTTCTTCATTTTTTTCTATAATTGGTACATCTACTACAAATAGTGTTGTATTGTCATCTTCTTCTAAATCAATTCTTGCTTTTTCTTCAAAGTCTAAGGCATCTCTTATAAAACCATCTTGAATATTAATGCTTTCACATACTTTTTTTATCTCTGACTCGGATGGGTTTACTAAACTTATCCAGCTTCCTTTTTGAAATTCTTTTATTTCTTCTAATTTATTTGTTTCTATATCTGTATTATAAATCTTTAACATATTACCCACCCCTTTTTATTACATATTATATTTTAACTTTTAATTTTTATATTGTCAATAAATTTAGCAAATTTTGTTTACATAAATTAATAAATTTTATTCTTGACATTTTGTTTTTTTAGTACTATAATATTTTTATCTTATGCATCATTAGCTCAGCTGGTAGAGCAGCAGACTCTTAATCTGAAGGTCCTCGGTTCGAAACCGAGATGATGCACCAAAATATTTTTGTTCAAAAAATTAAAAAAGGTTTCATTTTCGAAACCTTTTTATTTTATCTTATTATTATGTATTTTTAGTTCCTCTTAATATAATTCTTTGCATTGCACTATATGTATCTTTTGAAAGTAATTCTTTTGAAACAACTTTTCCATTTAAACTTTTTATAATATATGTTTCTGTTATTAGACCATTTGCACCACTCTGTTTTACTTTTTCAGTTCCTGCTGTAAGAGTACTATCATCAACATATTTTACGGTATAAGGTATAGTTGAAATTGTTCTAGTACTAAAAGATACTGTATACTCATCGTTTTCTTTAATTCCATAAATAGAAATTGTTGCAATTCCATCTGAAACAGTTGCTTTTATTTTTATAGCATATTTTCTTGTATTCTTAAATTTAAAATCTATCGAACCATATGCCACTGTTGCATCTCTTCCAGCTGGTACATATGATGTTACAAATTGATGGTTTCTTCTTTCTACTATTTCCATATTTGATTGTAAAACTGCATTATACAGTGTTGATGAAATTTGGCAAATTCCTCCTCCTATACCATCAACAACTTCTCCAGCCATATATACTTTTGCATTTTTATATCCTGTTGCTGCAGTTCTTTCTCCTAGTGTATTATTATATGAAAAAGTCTCTCCTGGTAAAACAACTTTGTCATTTAATTTTTTACAAGCTAACTCTAAGTTTGTTGTTCTGTCTATATTTGTTGCGTCATATCTTGTACTAAATTCTGATAACTTTTCTGGAAATGCCTCTGACCCTATCTTGGACATTGTAACTTTAGGATTTGTTATTGTTAATTTTATTGTGTATTCTTCTTTATCTTCCTGTAATATTTTTTTAGCTTCCTCAATGTCAAAATTAATTCCTGTTACTTCTGGATATAATACAAATGGATCTTTTGTGTAATATGCATCTTGTACTTCTTTGTGCACTTCTTCATATATTTTTTCTATATTTATTTCTTGTGGTTTTTTATTTATAACTGGTATTTCGATATAGTTTTCATTATCTGTTATATCTTCTAATTTATTTTTTATTAGCTTTAATAATTGTTCTTCATTAACAGTTATTCCTTCTTTTCCTTTTGTTATAATTAAATTATCATTTTCAATGATATATTCTGGTTCAATTACGGCTCCAGGTAATTTTGTTCCAATGTCCTCTATCGTTTTTTTTGTTTCTTCTTCATTTATTTCCATATTTACTTTGATATTTTTAAATCCAAATAATGCAAATAAAATATCATAATTGTTTGCAAATATATTTTTTTCTTTTCCAAATGAAATTGCTTCTCTTACAGCTTCTTCTATGTTATAATTTATATCTAATAATTCACTATTTATGTTTGTTTCGTATTCTTCATATTTTAACATTATATCTTTTTCTTGCTTTTCTTTATATATTAATTCAAGTTTGCTCCTGGCCTCTTCTGCAGTTAAACCTGACATATCTATATTTTCTATTTTTACTCCACTAATAATATTACTATTATTAATATTTATTAATGCAAAAATTGTGGAAAAAATTGATATGATAAAAAAAGTTATTCCAATTATTATAAGTACATTTATTTTTTGTTGTTTTTTTTCTATTTTTTTTCTTTTTTTGTCCATTTTGTCCCTCCTTTTTCCTAATTTAATACTAACATATTATTATTTTTTTTACAATATTATTATTCCTAAGTAATGTTTATTTTCGTTTTTTTCTATTTATTATCTTTTTATCAAAAATTCTTTTAAATTTGACTCAAAAACATAAATTTTTCTAATTTTTTTATTAAAACTACTTGAACAATATTTAATTTAATATTATAATACTTGTAGCAAAAGATAAATGAGGAGAGATTTTAGAAATGGAATTAGTTAAAAATATATTTTTTAATACAGATAAATTAATAGAAAATAGTAATGTAAAAATATCTTATACAGGAAAATTTTTTCAGGATAATTCTGAAGAAGTTTTTATTCATTATGGTTTTGGTATTAATTGGGATTCAATTAATGATATAAAAATGGAAAAAACAGAACTAGGATTTCAGGCAGAATTGACTTTAAATGGTCAAGAAACATTTAATTTCTGCTTTAGAAATAATAAAAACGAATGGGATAATAATGATGGTCAAAATTATATATTTGAACTTGAAAAAACTCCTACTGAATTAATGGTAATTGAAGATGCTCCTGTTTCTTTGGGTAGTGCTAGAAAACTTAGAAAAAGTTATTTATGGAGTAAAAAGATTCGTTTAGCTGTTTATAAAATAATAACTTATTTTCCAAAATTAATTTCAGGAAATTATAAAAGAAAATTAACACAAAGTAATTAATTTGAAGTGTGTATAAAATAAGAAAGCATATAATCTATATTTTTGAACATCTTGTTCTATATATAAATTATATGCTTTTTTTATATTATCCATCCACCATTTATTGAAATAATTTGTCCAGTAGTATAATTGTCTTCTATAAGCCATTCTATACATTTTTCTATATCTATTGTTTTTCCTATTTTTTCTAATGGTATTTCTTCTTTAATTTCTTTTAAATCTTCTTTTGATAGTTTCTTATTCATATCTGTATCAATAATTCCTGGAGCAATAGAGTTTACTCTTATATTTGATGGTCCTAATTCTTTAGCTAATGCTTTTGTCATAGCATCTACCCCTGCTTTGCTAACACTATAATGAACTTCGCATGATGCTCCTGTTATTCCCCAAATAGATGATATATTTATTATGCAACCATTCTTGTTTTGTATCATATTTTTGCATACTTCTTGTGTCATATAAAACACTGAATTTAGATTAGTGTTTATCATTTTATTCCAATCTTCATCTGTTAATTGTGTAAATTCTTTTATTTGTGATATTCCAGCATTATTTATTAAAATGTCTATTTTTTTGTATTTTTTAATTACGTAATCTACTAATTTTTGTACTTCTTCCCTTTTAGAAACATCTGCTTTAAAGATATCTATATTTATGTTTTTATCTAAAAGCTCTTGTTTTAAATCAAGTATCTCTTTTTCTGATTTATTATAATTTGCAATTACTTGATATCCTTTTATTGATAATTCTTTAGCAATATTTCTTCCAATTCCTCTTGATGCTCCAGTTACAATTACAACTTTTTGCATAAGATTTCCTCCTATTATATATTTTATGGCATAAAAAAAGCCAATAATTAAGAGTATCCTCAAAACTACTGACCTTTATTAATGGAGCCACTTCTCAGATTCGAACTGAGGACCCCCGCATTACAAGTGCGGTGCTCTGGCCAACTGAGCTAAAGTGGCATTCTTGGTGACCCCTACGGGAATCGAACCCATGTCTCCGCCGTGAAAGGGCGATGTCTTAACCGCTTGACCAAGGGGCCATATATATAAAGAACTAAATAACTTTTCATTATTTAGTTCTTTTGGTGAGCTATCCGCGACTCGAACGCGGGACAACTTGATTAAAAGTCAAGTGCTCTACCACCTGAGCTAATAGCCCGTCACCATGTTTCCAAGACTATCTCGGAACGCTTATTAATATTACTATATTTTTTTTAAAATGTCAATACATTTATCAAAATTTTTTTAATTTTTTTGAAAATTTTTTCATTTTTTAACTTTTTTTGACAAATGTATTGGTTTTTATCCTTAATTCATGCATTATGCATTTAATTTTTTGATTACTTCTTCTACATCTATTCCGTGAACATCACATGCTTCTTCTAGTGTTTCCATTTGTGATGCAGGACATCCTAAACAATGCATTCCTATTTCTAATAATATTTCTGCTTTTTCTGGTGCTTTTTCTAGGATTTCTCCTATTGTTGTGTCTTTATTAAATTCCATTGTTTTCCTCCTTATTTTTGTTTACTTTATAAATTTTATCATATTTTTTTAAAAAAGTATAGACAAATTGAAAAAAATGTTGTATATTTTTGTTTGTGTAAGGCGGTGATATTATTTCTCATTTAATCAATATGTTTTTTATCATATTTATTATTAATCTTTTTATTACTTTATATTCATTTTATACTTTTTTTGAGTTAAATTTTTTTCACACTCTTCAAGGTTCAAAATTAAAAATTAAAAAGGAGGATTTATAATTTTAAAACGTAAATTTATTTTTTGCATATTTTTTATTTTTATTTCTTGTTTAGTATCTTTGAATATTTTTTATCCGATTTTTATTTCTGATGAAATTATTATTACTTATGGAGTACATCCTTTTAATATTTGTTTAAAAAATCCTTTACTTTGGAAATATATTAAAATTGTTTTTATTTTTACTTATGTTTTTTCCAATTTTATTTTTTCTAATTTTATATTTAATCAATTTTTATCTAAATTTTTCGTTAGAAAAGATAAAAAAAGTTCTGGTAGCAAAGTTTTGGGATCTAATTTATCTAAATTGAATTTATTGATTGGAAAATTTAATAATGAAGATGTTTTTATTCCTGAAAAAGGCTTGTATCAAAATTTTTTGATTACTGGTACTATTGGTTCTGGTAAGACTTCGTCTGCTATGTATCCTTTTACTAAACAATTATTAAAGTATAATAGTGAAAATTCTTCTGATAAAGTTGGAATGCTTATTTTGGATGTTAAGGGAAATTATTATAATCAGGTTAAGAACTATGTAGATTTATATGGTCTGCAGGATGATTTAGTCGTTATTGGTTTAAATTCTGGTATTTTTTATAATCCTTTACATAAACCTAATTTAAAGCCCATTGTTCTTGCTAATAGATTAAAAACTATTTTGACTTTGTTTTCTGAAAATAATTCAGAATCCTATTGGCTGGATAAGGCTGAGCAGATACTCGCAGAGGCTATAAAATTATGTAGATTGTATAATGATAATTATGTTACTTTTTCTGAATTGCATAAGTTGATTACTGTTCCTGGTTATTATAAGGATAAAATTGATGTTCTGAAGGCTTTGTTTATTTCTTCTAAGCTAAACAATAAACAGATTTATGAACTTAATGAGTGTTTAAATTTTTTTCAAAAGGAATTTGAGGCTTTGGATTCTAGGACTAAAGGAATTTTGGTTTCTGAGATTACTCGTATTACTAATACTTTTATTTCTGATTATGATGTTTTTTCTACATTTTCCCCCGACAAGAATAAATTGAATTTTCTTGGTTTTGAAGATGTTATCAAGTCTGGTAAAATTGTTGTTCTTAATATGAATGTTTCTGAGTATAGTTTGCTTTCCAAAATTATTGCTACTTATTTGAAGTTGGATTTTCAAACTGAAATTCTTTCTTCTTTGTCTAATGGTACTGATAGGAAGACTGCTTTTATTTGTGATGAATATGATAAATATTGTACAAAAACTGATAGCGACTT
>OLVX01000683.1_pt1 | contig 32486 bp, 30 predicted proteins | sample 1673271 | NCBI WGS metagenome assembly OLVX01 (sample SAMEA3178939, study PRJEB25190) | human gut metagenome | biome: human gut; feature: human-associated habitat; material: faeces | place: Austria | collected 2013
AAGACGCCATCGATTTAAAATACGCCCGCGAAGTTGCCGATTACATTCACAGCGACCACACCGAGGTCATCATCACAAAGGACGATGTTATCGAAAATCTCGAAACCGTCATTGCGCTGCTTGGCACGTATGACATCACCACCATCCGCGCCAGCATGGGCATGTACCTCGTCTGCAAAGCCATTCACGAGCAGACCGATGTCCGTGTGCTGCTCACCGGTGAAATTTCCGATGAGCTCTTCGGCTACAAATATACAGATTTCGCTCCCAGTGCCGCCGCGTTCCAAACGGAAGCCCAAAAGCGCGTGCGGGAGCTTCATATGTACGACGTGCTCCGTGCCGACCGCTGCATCTCCGCCAACTCGCTCGAAGCCCGCGTTCCGTTCGGCGACCTCGATTTCGTCAAATACGTCATGTCCGTCGATCCCGAGATGAAGCTCAACAAGTACAAAAAAGGCAAATACCTCCTGCGCCACGCGTTCGAGGGCGATTACCTCCCGCTGCCGATTTTATACCGCGAAAAAGCCGCGTTCTCCGATGCCGTCGGTCACTCTATGGTCGATTACCTCAAGGCCTACGCCGAAACAAAGTATACCGATGACGAAATGAAGCTCCGCGCCGCAAAATATCCGTTTGCAACGCCGTTTACGAAAGAATCCCTTCTCTACCGTGAAATTTTTGAAAAATACTATCCCGGTCAGGCGGAAATGGTCAAGGACTTCTGGATGCCGAACAAAGCGTGGGAGGGCTGCGACGTCAACGATCCCAGCGCCCGCGTGCTCGCGAACTACGGTGCCTCCGGCGAATGATTGGAAAGATTCATAAACTTTCTCAATGTTTAACAAATTCACTGAAAATTTAACCTGAATGCAACACACCTTTTTTCCGTTTAGCCCTTGTGTATTTTCTGCTGTTGTGATAGAATAAAGCCATCATAGGATATTATGGTTTTCCACATAGAACCCTATCGGCAAACCATAATGAGACTAAATCTCATATCGAAGGAGAGATGACTGATGTCCAAGATGATCGAACTTCACGACATCGATGTTCCGGGCTTCCTGTCTGTACTGGATAGCTGCGAGGGCAATGTGTATCTGATGACGCGCGACGGTGATAAGCTGAACCTGAAAAGCAAGCTGTGTCAGCTCATCGGCCTTACGTCTTTGATCGAAGGCGGAAAGATCGCAGAAGCCTTTGTGGTCTGCGATAATGAAGCGGATGAATCCAAGCTGTTCCGCTTTAACCTTTACAAGGACGAAACGCAAGGTAAGTAAAGAGTAGGATTTGCAAAGTAAGCTGCTGCAAGTAAAAACTGCGGCAGCTTTTTTGTATCACGTAAAACAAATTATGTAAACAAAAAGGAGAGACTCATGCCACAAAAAAGAACCGGCGCAGTCCGTCGCCGCCAACCCCGGAACAAAAAAACGCTTTCCGCCGTCATCAGCGCCGTCCTTGTGCTCGCGGCGGTGCTTGTCTATTATTTCCCGGAGCTTGAAACGTACCTCACCGGTGCACCGAACACAGACTCAAGCGCCCCCGCACAGCCCACTCAAAGCACCGATGCCGCCGACTGTGCCGTCTACTTTTTAGATGTCGGGCAGGGGGATAGCATTTTAATTCAAATCGGCACCGATTACAGCATGCTCATTGATGCCGGCACCCGCGAAGCGGGAGAGACTATCGAAAGCGACCTTCAGGCGCTCGGCGTCACATCGCTCAATGCTGTTGTCGCCACGCACCCGCACGCAGACCACATCGGCTCCATGAAGCAGATTATCGAGGATTACACCATCGGCACGTTCTACATGCCCCTTTTGCCCGACGACCAAACGCCCACCACCGCTACATACGAAAATATGCTCGATGCCCTGCTCGACAAAAATGTCCAAACCGAGCAGATCTCCACCGATACAAAAATCTCCGCGCCCGAAAACGCCAATTTTGCCGTCCTATCCCCGGAAAAGGACGAGATATTCGATAACCTCAACAACTATTCCGCTGTTCTGCGCTTCACCTACGGCAATATCTCCTTTATGCTCACTGGCGACGCCGAAACCGAGGTTGAAGAGAATATCTTAGCACGCGAAACGGACATCACTTCAAACGTTTTAAAGTGCGGTCACCACGGCTCGTCCACATCGTCCTCCATGGATTTTCTCCGCGCCGTGAACCCCGCCGTCGCCGTCATTTCCTGCGGGCAGGATAATAAATACGGTCACCCGCACCACGAAACGCTCGAAAGCCTTTCTGAACGCAACTGCAAGATCCTGCGCACCGATACAGACGGCACCGTCGCCGTTACAACGGACGGCAATACGTATTCCGTCTATACGTGGTCGGCGGAAAACGGCCTTTCTCCGGCAGCGTAAGTTCGCGTAAAAAATTTTGACGAAAACATAAATCTATGCTATACTGATAAAAATAAATTCCGACCCATGACGGAAATAAAGGATGGTTTTTATGCTGACAGAAAGCAAAAAGGCGTTTATCGAGTTCATGATGTCCGCAGACGTGCTGCGTTTCGGCTCCTTCGTCACGAAGAGCGGCCGCAATACGCCGTACTTCGTCAATACCGGCAACTATAAGACCGGCGAGCAGATCGCAAAGCTCGGCAAGTTCTACGCATCGCTCATCAAGGAGATCGTCGGCGAAGATTTCTCCGCCATGTTCGGCCCGGCGTACAAGGGTATTCCGCTTGCCACAGCCGCCGCCGCGTCCCTCTATAACGAGTATGGCATCTCGAAGCCCTACTTCTTCAACCGCAAGGAAGAGAAAGACCACGGCGAAGGCGGCAGCCTCGTCGGCTACAAGCCGAAGGACGGCGATAAAATTATTATCATCGAAGACGTCATCACTGCCGGTACCGCCGTGCGCGAGACCATGCCGATCCTCTACGGCTGCGGCAATGTGAAAGTCAACGATATGTTCATCTCCGTCAACCGCTGCGAGGTAGGCAAGGTTCCCGGCAAAACCGCCATCATGGAGGTCAACGAGGAGTTCGGCATCAAGGTCCACGCCATCGTCACCGTCGAGGACATCCACGAGTACTTAAAGCAGTCCGAAAAATACAACAATATCCTCCCCGCCATGGAAGACTACATGGCAAAATACTGCATCCTGTAAAATCAACAAGCGCATAAGAACACCCCGGCAAGCCATCCAAACCGCCTGCCGGGGTATTTTCATATTATCTCGACTAAATTAAGCTCTTTTACTGTCTCGCACCCTGCTTGGCTGCTCTGTGCGGCGGCGCGTTCTGCGGGCGGCGTGGCGGTCTTTGTGCGCCGCCTCACGCCGCTTTCTGCGGTGATTCTGGAAGAACCTGCTTTGCAGCAAACGCCGCGTGTGGCGCTCTGCAAAATGCTCCATAAAATGGTTTGTCTGCACCATAAAGACGACCGACACAATGAGCAGCGGGATCAAAATAAACAGCATCGGGGCGGTCAGCGGCACCATGGAAACCAGGTCCATGCAGCCGATGTATCCCACAAAGAACGCCGCCACCATCGTGCCGAACAGCGCCCCGCGCAGCGCGTTGAACGGCAGGCAAAGCTTGAACATCAGCATAAACCCAACGGCAAACGCCACAATGACCGAAAGTGTCGAGACCTGCGGGTTCGTCAAATTCAGCGGCCCCTTAAACAGCGTCAAAAACAAAACGCCAAGAATCATCGTCAGGGCAGAGGGGAACGATTTCTTCAAAACGTTCGCTAAAAAGCTGCCGCTTATACGCTCGTTGTTCGGCTCCAGTGCCAGTATAAACGACGGAATACCAATCGTAATCGAACTGATAAACGTCAGCTGAATCGGCTCAAACGGGTAGGAAGCAGAAAGAAAAATGAACAGCACACCCAGTACCGTCGAATAGATTGTCTTCTGCAAAAACAGCGATGCAGAGCGTTGCAAATTGTTGATGGAGCGCCTGCCTTCCTTCACCACCTGCGGCATGGAAGCAAAGTTGGAGTCGAGCAAAACGAGGTTCGAGACCGTGCGCGCCGCGTCGCTGCCGGAAGCCATCGCAATGCTGCAATCGGCCTCTTTCAGCGCCAGAACGTCGTTCACACCGTCGCCCGTCATCGCCACCGTGTGGCCGTGGTCTTTTAACGCCTGCACAAATTTCAGTTTCTGCTGCGGCGTCACGCGGCCAAACACACTGTATTGCTCAATTGCCCCCGCAATCTCCTCGTCGGTGTGCAGCGTCGTCGCATCGCAGTAGTTTTCCGCGTGGGGCAGACCGGCCTTCTGTGCAATGTTAGAGACCGTCACGGCGTTGTCGCCGGAGATGACCTTCAGCGTCACGCCCTGCTCTGCAAAATAGCGCAGCGTTTGCGGTGCTTCCGTGCGGATCTTATCACTGATTAAAATGAAGCCCACCGGCTTAATGTCGTCCGGCAGCACCTTGTTTTCAAGGAAAGGCTTTGCGGAGTGGGCCAGCAGCAAAACGCGTTCACCGCGCGCCGCATATTCCTCCGTGTGTTCACGCAGCGCACCGAAGCGTTCGCCCAAAATGAATTCGCCCGCACCCATCACATACGTGCCGCGCTCGCCGAAATACGCGCCGCTCCACTTTCTCGCAGAGGAGAACGGCACCGTCGCCACAGCTTTCCAGTCCGATCCGCCGGGAAAGTATGCTTTCACCGCGTTGTACGTCGGGTTGTCGTCCGTCAAAACCTGCACAAGCGCCTTCAGCGGAGCCGTCATGTCCTCTTCGGTGTAGCCCGTCAGCGGGTGCAGCTCGTCCACCTGCATCGTGCCTTCGGTGATTGTACCTGTTTTGTCTAAGCATAGCACATCTACGCGTGCCAACGATTCGGTGCAGTACAGGTCCTGCACCAACGTCTTGTAGCGTGAAAGCCGCAGTACGCTTACGGCAAACACCACGCTTGTCAGCAAAATGAGTCCCTCCGGGATCATGCCGAGAATCGCGGCGACCGTGCTCACAACGGCTTCGCGGATCGTGTCATGCAGCAAAAAAAACTGCTTGCAGAAAAGCAAAATGCCAATCGGCACCAGCGTAAAGCCGAGCGTCTTTACAATGAAATCGAGGGAATGGAGAATTTCGGAGTTCGTGCGCTTCACATATTTCGCGCCGTTTGCGATGCGGTTTGCGTAGTTTTCGCGGCCTACGTGCTCCACTTCGGCGTAACAGCTGCCGGAAACGATGAAGCTGCCGGAAAGCAGCCCGTCACCTGCGCGCTTCAAGACCGGATCGCTTTCGCCCGTGATGAGCGATTCATTCACTTCCGCTTCGCCCTCCAAAACGATGGCGTCGGCGCAGATCTGCTGCCCGGTCGAAAGATGCAGCACATCGTTCATCACAATCCCGCTCACGGGTATCGTCCGCAGTTTTCCGTCGCGCAGCACAGAAGCCTTCGGTGCGGAAATGAGGGAGAGCTTGTCAATCGTCCGTTTCGCTCTTATGCCCTGAAACGAACCGATAATAATATTAGAAAAGATAACGCCCAAAAATAAAAGGTTCTTAAACGAGCCCACCAGCAAAACGAACAGCGCCAGTACAAAGTTCAAAATGTTAAAAAACGTGAACGTGTTTTCTAAAATGATCTGCTTTTCGGTTTTGGTCTTAATGCCCTCATCGGCGTTTGAAAGCCCGTCGCGCACGCGCTGCGCTACCTGCTCCGAAGAAAGCCCCTGTCTACGGTCTAAGCTATCCATCCCGTTACGATCTCCTTTTTCTTATCTAAATATAAGAATACACGATACACCACCCGAATGCAAGGATATAAAACGTAAATTTCTCTTACGATTTTGTGAATTCTTTCCTTTTGCTTGTAGAATATCCGCAAAAAACAAATTAACATTTTATGGAAAAAGTCAATTCAATTTTCAAGTCTATCCTGAAATCTATCCGAATTTTTGACACTTTTCACGATAGAGAGATAAAAACCCGTCAAAATCTGCCGTAAACAGCAAAATTCTCATTGTAAAACCCGCAGATAAAAGCCCTTGTAGCCGATTTGACTTTGCAGGAATTTATGATTATACTTAATTATCGTACATAGAAAATCAGAAAATGATATGCGAAAAGCATAGGTTTATTCATAAAGGAGAGATCATTCATGGCAGAAAAGACAGAAAAGAAATACGTTATCACAAACCATAGAAGCGGTAAGGTTCTCGCTTCCTGCGGCGGCTCTGCCGTGCAGATGACCGCAAACGGTGGCGAAACGCAGGTTTGGTGCGCCGTTCCGGCAGAGGGCACGTCCGTGCAGCTCGTCCATAAGGTCAGCGGCCTCGCGCTCACCGTTCCGGGTGAGGCAGAAAACGGTACCGCACTCGTTCTCGCAGAGGCACAGGGCAACGTTTCCCAGCTCTGGAAGCTGACCACTACCGTCAAAGGCTGCCGCCGCATCACGCATGTCGCGTCCGGCAAGGTCGTCGACATCAAGGACATCAGCGATGCAGACGGCGCACCGGCACAGCTTTGGGAGTTCGTGAAGGGCGATAACCAGAACTGGGTGCTCACCGAGGTCGAAAAGGAAAAGAAAGCCCCGGCAAAGTGCGCCGCAAAAACCGCAAAGCCGGCTGCAAAAGAGAAAGCTAAGGCAGAGGTGAAAGCGGAAGCAAAGCCGGAGGTCAAGGCAGAAGTTAAAGCCGAAGCCAAGCCCGTCGCCAAAACCACAAAGGCAGCCGCAAAAACCACCAAAACCGCAAAGAAAACGAAGTAAGTTCGTTTAGCTGAGAGCCGCACCCAAACCGGGCAGCGGCTTTCTTTTTTATCCAACATTATTCTAAAAAGCGTGATAATACCCAAATTTTCACAAAATCGCCTTGCACCGCCCGTCAACAGCTGATATACTAAAGACAGTATAGTTAATCCTGCAATTTTGCGGCCAAAGGAGTTGTCTTTATGATACATGAAAAAATCGAACTGCACGTGCCGGGCTCTGCGGATTACGCAGCCATGTATACGTATTTTCTGGATCTTTCAAAAGAGGTTCCCATCGAAAGGCGTCCCACTGTCATCGTCTGCCCGGGCGGCGCGTACGCCTTTACGTCCGACCGTGAAGCCGAGCCCATCGCCATGCGCTTCAATGCCATCGGCATGAACGCCGTTGTCGTGCGCTATTCCGTTGCCCCGGCGCGCTTTCCGACTGCCCTTCTGGAAGTCGCCACCGCCGTGAAATACGTCCGCGAAGAAGGCGTAAAGTACGGCTGTGACCCCGAAAAGGTTTTCACCATCGGTTTTTCCGCCGGCGGCCATTTAGCTGCAAGCTACGGCAATTTCTGGAGCCGCCCGTTCGTTGCGGAGGCTATGAACTGCCCGTCCGAGCTTCTGCGCCCGAACGGCCAGATCCTCTCATATCCGGTCATCACGTCCGGCCCGTTCGCTCACCACGATTCCATCAAGAACCTTCTCGGCGAGCAGTACGAGCTCGAAAAAGCGAATCAGTCGCTCGAAAACTTCGTCACGAAAGATACCCCGCCCACGTTCGTCTGGCACACCCAGCCGGATGACTGCGTCCCGGTCGAAAACGCCCTGATGCTCGTCAGCGCCTTGCAGAAAAACGGCATCAAAACGGAATTCCACATGTTCCCGGAGGGCGGCCACGGCCTGTCGCTTTGCAACGAAGTCACCTCGAACAGCGATGCCCAGCTCCTGCCGCACGTCGGCAAGTGGTTCGACCTCGCAGCGGAGTTTTTGCAGAGCCTTTAATCACCGATTTTCCGTAATCGCGAACGAATAAAGTCTTTGATCGACCTTTTCTAAAAGGCTTCGCCTTTTCGGGAGACCCCCTAATTGGGTCTCCCACGGGCGGAACGTCCACTGGAAGTTCCGCCCTCCCATCCTGATTTTATGAACGCAAAAAGATTTCGTCGTCTGCGGACGACGACCAAAGGTTTCACCTTTGGAAACGGACAAACTTTCTCGAAGAAAGTTTGAACAAAGACTTTTAACCCTCGCTTACCGACAACTACTATTTATATTTCACACCCGAAAGGAATCATCCCATGAAAGCCATTGATTTGGAAGTCAAGCGCATCTGCGAGGAAAAGCTCGCAAATGACGCGAAGCTCTCGGAACTCTTTAAAAATTGCTACCCCAACACCATGGATACCACCGTCAAAATCATCGGCGAAAAAGATACCTTCGTCATCACCGGCGATATCCCTGCCATGTGGTTGCGTGATTCCACCGCGCAGGTTCGCCACTATCTGCCCGTCGCAAAGCACGACGCGGAGGTTGCCGATTGCATTGAGGGCCTCGTGAACCGCCAGTTCAAGTGCATTGATATCGACCCCTACGCAAACGCGTTCAATCAGGAAGCGAACGGCATGTGCTGGCCGAAATACGCTGCGGAAACGCTCGGTCAGACCGCCGGCGGCGAGTCCGACGATACCGATTTCGAGACCCCGTGGGTCTGGGAGCGCAAGTATGAGATCGATTCGCTCTGCTACCCGGTGCAGCTCGCGTACCTTCTCTGGAAAGAGACCGGCCGCACGGGCCAGTTCAACGACCAGTACAAAAAGAGCACCCTGCGCATCCTCGACCTTTTCACTGTCGAGCAGGATCACAGCAAGTCCCCGTACTATTTCCGCCGCACCAACTGCCCGCCCACCGATACCCTTACGCACGACGGCCACGGCGCGCCGGTCGCCGTCACGGGCATGACCTGGTCAGGCTTCCGTCCCAGCGACGACGCCTGCGTCTACGGCTATCTCATCCCGTCCAACATGTTCGCCGTCGTAACCCTCGGCTACACCGCGGAGATCATGCGCGAGATCTATAAGGACGGGGAAGTTGCTGCACGTGCCGAAAAGCTCGCGTCCGAGATCCGCGACGGCATCGAAAAATACGGCGTCGTCGAACACCCGAAGTTCGGCAAAATGTACGCCTATGAGACCGACGGCCTTGGCAACTACGTCTTCATGGATGACGCCAACGTCCCGAGCCTCATGTCCATCCCGTACCTCGGCTACTGCAGCGCCGACGACGAAATTTATAAAAACACCCGTGCCTTTGTTTTGAGCAAAGAAAACCCGTATTATTACGAGGGCACCGCGGCCAAGGGTATCGGCAGCCCGCACACCCCGCCGGAGTACATCTGGCACATCGCGCTTTCCATGCAGGGACTCACAAGCTGTGACCCGGAGGAATGCAAAGCGCTTCTCCACATGTTAAAAACGACCGATGACGGCAAGGGCTTCATGCACGAGGGTTTCCATAAGGACGACCCCTCTAAGTTCACGCGCCCGTGGTTCGCATGGTCAAACTCCCTGTTCAGCGAATTTGTCTTAAAGTGCATTGATGAAAATATTCTGTAATTAAGGAGCTGTTTTTCATGGCAGATTTTTACGCACTCGGTGAACTTCTGATCGATTTTACCCCCGCAGGCAAAACGCCGGCCGGCATCCCGATTTTTGAGCAGAATCCCGGCGGCGCACCGGCAAACGTCGCCGTGCAGGCGGCGCGCCTCGGTGTATCCGCAGGCTTCATCGGCAAGGTGGGGCAGGACATGTTCGGCACGTTCCTGCGCGATACGCTCGTTAAGCAAAATGTCGATGTCGAAAACCTCCATTTCTCAAACGATACCGCAACGTCGCTCGCGTTCGTGCAGCTGTCCGAATCCGGTGACCGCGATTTCAGCTTTTACCGTAACCCCGGCGCCGATACGCAAATCACGTTCGATGAGGTCAATAAGGATGCGCTCGCAAACGCCAAGGTGCTGTGCTTCGGCTCGCTTCTGCTCACCGCAGAACCCGGTCGCACGGCTGTGCCGCAGATTGTTTCCTACGCCCGCGAGCACGGTGCTATCACCGCCTACGACCCGAACTGGCGCGCACCGCTGTGGCCAAATGCCGAAGCCGGCATCCACGCCATGAAGAGTCTGCTGCCGCTTGCCGATGTCGTCAAAGCGTCCGATGAGGAGCTTGAAATGCTTACCGGCTGCACCGAGATCGAAGCGGGCGCAAAGGAGTTCTTTAAGCTCGGCGTGCAGGCGGCGGTCATCACGCGCGGCGCAAAGGGCTGCGTCGTCTGCACCCCGAAAACAACCTTAACGCTCAATACCTACGATACAAAAGTCGTCGATACCACCGGCTCCGGCGACAGCTTCTTCGGCGCATTCCTCACACAGCTCATGGAGACCGGCAAGCCCGTTTCCGAGATCAACGAAGCCGAGCTGCGCGATGCTGCCGATTTTGCAAACGCCGCAGGCTCCGTCTGTGCGACGAAAAAAGGCGCGATTCCTGCGCTCGCCGACCGCGAATTGATCGAAACGTGCAGAGCGTCTATCCCGCTTTTAAAGCTGTAAGCCATTTCCCGCAAAATCCGCTTTGCACGGCTGCGGCAAGGTCGTATTAGAGGGGCACATCAAGCACGGCGTGCGCGACAGCATCGAGCACGGCGACGCAGATAAAATCATCGAAAACTTCACAAAAGTTGTGGAACGCTTCTCCAATATGGGCTGATCCCGGCTGAAAATCAAACAAAACAGCGAAGTGCATGGGGATACCCACAGCACCTCGCTGTTTTTAGTTTCTCTCGTATTCCGTCTTTTTCAAATTTCCTTTTTCGGGCTCTTAATTTAAGCTTAATAGTCAAAAACTATCGTGCGGCAGTCTTCGCAGATATTCGCCTGTATCCGCACGCGGTGGCTTGGTTTTAACGGCGTGATCTCCACAAAGCCGTCGGCGTTTTTGGCGTTTTCAAATACGCCGGGCACGGTGTTCGCAAAGCTGAACGCGCCGTCCTTGCTTGTAAACAAGTATCCCTCGCGCATCGCTTTTCCGCATTTCGGGCAATTCATAGAATTCTTCTCCTCTCTGAATGTGTAACAATTTTGCGGAAGCAAACCTTACGGCTCGGCAGGGCGTTGGCTCATCTCGAGCGCTTTCTGCATTTTTCGCTCAAAGTCTTCTGCTTTCACAAGGGCAATGCCTTCACCTTCGTCACCGAGCACGATCAGTCGGTCGCCCTCCTTTAAGTCAAACATTTCCCGCGCAGCCTTCGGTATGACGATCTGCCCGCGCGCGCCGAGTGTCACCGCACCCCAAAGGTGCTTGCCCGCAGGGGCAGGGGCGAGGGCCGTGTGGCCCACTCGGTTTTGGTCGTGCAAAAGCGCGTCCAGCGTCACGCCATAGTGCCTTGCAAGGCGGTCGCATTTTTCAATGTCCGGCACGGTTTCGCCCTGCTCCCACTTGGAGTAGGACTGCCGCGTCACCCCGGCGATTTCCGCCGCCTGCTCTTGCGTCAGCCCCTTAAGGCCGCGCAGCAAAATGAGATTATCGGCGAGCATAAGCTCCACTTCCTTTCTGCATTCAGTATATCGCTGCGCAGTGAAATTTTCCACCAAACAAACGATACATATTTTTCGGTTTCATGTTAAGTTAAACTGCCTTGAGGGCATAAATTGTGCCCGAAGCTTTGGTTTCCTGACGCCAAAGCACGGGTCACCTGCTTGTACAAGACCCGTGATGCACATTCAGAGATCCAGACGCACCGTCGCTGAAAAAGGCCGATATCGGCATTGCGATGGCGGTGTGGGCATGGTCGTTATAATCGTGAAGCTCGTTTTGGATATAATGAACGGCTAATCGCATCTCTTTCCGAATAAAACCACAAGATAACTTGCAGAAAATGCAGGCTGCTTTTGTTTATATGCACCTAAAATTAAGAAACATATCTTGATTTTGTGGCGAAAACACGCTATACTGGAAGCGATATAAAGAAAAGAGGGCGTGGAAAATGAAACGGAAATTGGAGAGCATGGAAGACCTTTTGCAGGCGGTGGAATATTACGGTTTTCTGCCGTTTTTTCAGAATGACATTCCGGGCTTTTCGGTGGAGGAGATGTGCGCGCCGGCGTATTGGTTCGCTGAAGACCGCGACGGACCTTGGGAGTGGAAAGGCCCGGCGGCGCAGACGAAGCGCTGCGCGTACGGCAAGCTTTTCCGGAAAAAAGCGGGGTTTGTCAGCCGGGAGTGGCTGCCGGAGCTTGTAAATTTCCGCCGTGACGGCTATGATTTTGACGCGCGCTGCGATGACGGACTGGTGTTCCACAAGGACGAGGAGTTGTATAACACAGTCAATGCGGAGGGCGAAATTCTCTCAAAATTCCTCAAAAAGAAGCTCGATTACCGCAAAGGCGGCAACACGGGCTTTGAAGCGTGCATCACGCGGCTGCAAATGCAGACGTATTTGTGCGTTTCGGATTTTATCCGCCTAAAGGATAAAAACGGCAGGCCCTACGGCTGGGCGGTGGCGCAGTACACGACGCCGGAGCATTTATTCGGGTACGATTATGTGACGTCTGCGTATAAGAGCGAACCGAAGGACTCCGAAGAAAAAATGATTGCACACCTTAAAAACCTGCTTCCGGCGACGGAAGTGCAGATACGAAAATTACTAAAGTAGTTGGGAGGAAAGCGTATGCTTCAGCAAGTTATGACAGAGCCGGGCAAGATCATTTTCCGGGAAATTCCCGTGCCGGAAATCGGGGACGGGCAGGTGCTGGTGAAAATTATGGACATCGGCGTTTGCGGATCGGACATCCACGTGTACCACGGCAAGCATCCGTTCACGAAATACCCCGTGACGCAGGGACATGAGGTCTCGGGTGAAATTGTAAAGTGCGGTGCAAATGTCGAAGGGCTTACCGTCGGGCAGAAAGTGACGATTGAGCCGCAGGTGTACTGCGGCAAGTGCTATCCGTGCCGACACGGCAAGTACAATCTGTGCGAGGAGCTGAAAGTCATGGGCTTCCAGACGACGGGCACGGCATCCGAATTTTTTGCGGTGGACGCAAAGAAAGTGACACCAATCCCTAAAAGCATGAGCTTTGAAGAGGGCGCGATGCTGGAGCCGCTTGCGGTGGCGGTGCACGCCGTGCGGCAGATGGGCGACGTGACCGGCATGAACATTGCGGTGCTCGGTGCGGGGCCGATCGGCAACCTTGTGGCGCAGGCGGCAAAAGGTCTTGGCGCGGCGAAGGTGATGATCACAGACGTGAGCGACTACCGTTTGGAGAAAGCCAAGGAATGCGGCGTGGACGTTTGCGTGAACACGAAGGAGAAGAACTTCGGCGAGGCGCTCGTTGAAGCGTTTGGCCCGGACAAGGCGGACGTCATTTATGACTGCGCGGGCAACAACGTGACGATGGGGCAGGCCATTCAGTATGCGCGCAAGGGCAGCGTGATTGTGCTTGTGGCAGTGTTTGCCGACATGGCGACTGTTGATCTGGCCGTGGCGAACGACCACGAGCTTGACATTAAGAGCACGATGATGTACCGCCACGAGGACTACGTGGGCGCGATAGAGCTGGTGGAAGCGGGTAAAGTGCAGTTAAAGCCGCTTATTTCGAAAATTTTCCCGTTTGCGCAGTACCTTGACGCGTATAAATACATTGACGCGAACCGCGAGACGACGATGAAGGTCATCATTGCCGTGCAGGAAAAATAAACGGAAAAAGACCGGGAAACACGCGCTGTGCTTCCCGGTCGATTTTATGTTGTGGATTTTACTCAGCCTTCAAACCGCTTTGCGGCATCTTCGAGCTCTTCGATGATGTGGATGTGCTGCGGGCAGTGCGCTTCGCAGGAACCGCAATGGAGACATTCGCTTGCCTTGCCGCCTTCGCGTGTTGCGGATTCGTAGCCGCTGCGATCGACATTACCCTCGGAGCCGAACTGCTTCTGGTGGTTTACGGCGCGGAAAATGTCCGGGATGTGGATCTGCATGGGACAGTCGTCTACGCAGTACCGGCAGCCGGTACATGGAATGGTGGGGATGGCGTTGAGTTTTTCGACGACGGTTTTCAGCACCTCGTGCTCCTTGTCACTGAGCGGCTCAAAGTGCTCCATGTAGGAGACGTTATCGTCAAGCTGCGCTTTGGTGCTCATACCGGAGAGTACGGTGAGGATGTTATCGAGACCTGCGCAGAAACGGACAGCCCAAGACGGGATGGAAAGATCAGGATTCTGTGCCTTCATGATGCCCTGAATTTCGTTGTTCATGCTTGCGAGGGAACCGCCCTTGACCGGCTCCATAACGATGATGGGTTTATTGTGCTTGACGGCGACCTCGTAGCACTTTCTTGACTGCACGTTATCGTTTTCCCAGTCGATGTAGTTGAGCTGGAGTTGGACGAATTCGACTTCCGGGTGCTTGGTGAGCGCTTCGTCGAGCACTTCCGCGCTGTCGTGGAACGAGAATCCGCAGTGCTTGATTTTGCCCTGTGCTTTCATCTTGAAAAGGAAGTCCCACGCGCCGATGCGGTCGGCTTTCTCGAACTTCGCTTTGTCCATGGAGTGCAGCAGGTAGTAATCGAAATACTCGACACCTGCGCGTTCCATAGATTCATCGAAAATGCGCTGCATGTCGGCTTCCGTCTCTATGTTGTCCCAAAGGGGCAGCTTTGTAGCGAGCGTGAAGCTGTCACGCGGGTAGCGCTTCACAATGGCTTCGCGCGCTGCGACCTCACTTTTGCCGTTGATGTATACGTATGCGGTGTCAAAATACGTAAAGCCCTTTGCCATGAAAGTATCGACCATGGCTTTCGTCTGCTCCATATCGATCTCGTCGCCGATCATCGGCAGACGCATGAGACCGAAACCGAGCTTTGGGGTCGTATCGCCAAGATAACCAGTGTTCATTTTGAATTCCTCCCGAGAATAGTTGTGCCGTTTCGTACAACACATTAAAGTTTACTGCAAGTTTGATTATATCATAAAACACAGAAATTGCAAGAAGTTTTTTCGAAAATGCAAACACTTTTTACATAAAGTGTGCAAAAGATAAACAAACTTGCAGCGCTTGACGGTATTCTGCTTTTGCAGTACAATAGAAATGTTAAGTTTAAAAGGAGAGCGAGATATGAGCGGGGAGAGACAAAGACGGATTAAGCGGGCCTTGGCAGCGGTTTTCGGTGCTGCGGCTGTGCTTGTCGTTTTGTATATTCTTCGTCCGCCGTGCCTCGTCCGCAAGGTTTTCGGCGTGCTATGTCCTTCCTGCGGAACGACACGGATGATCGCAGCGCTTTTGCAATTGGACTTTGCCGGTGCGTGGGCGCTGAACCCCTTTATGCTGTTCTTTTTGCCGTTTGCGCTCCTTTGGGGCGTTTTGGAAGCGGTGCGGTATGCAAAGAGCAAACCGCCGCTGCTTTTTAAGCGCTTTTCCATTGCGCTGTGGGCGGCGTGGTTTCTCTCGGCGCTCATTTTCGGCGTATGGCGCAACTTCGCTTAATTTCCTTGACAAAGCGACGCTTCGTGTGTAAAATCAAAGCATAGTAAAACCGTATGCTTTTACTTCTTTTGCAGAGGGATGCAAAGCGAACGCCTTATCCACGCAACGGCGAGCCACGGCTATTTGCTGACGGTGGACATTGCGCCCGAGCACGAGATGGAAAAGGTGCTGTACGCCGTGGACGAACTGACGGGGCTCATCGGCGCGGTGGCGCTGATGCGTCCGTCGAAAAGCACGCTCGACTTGGAGCTTAAATCCGTAAAGAAAAAATACAAGGCGCTCAACTTTGCCGCGGGCTGCTCCCGTGAGGTCATTCAGCGCGGTGCAGATATGCTGGGCTGGACGCTCGACGATCTCATTTCCGACACGATCCTTGCGATGCGCACGCTGGAAAAGCCGCAGGCGGAGTGAGCGACACCGAATAAAGAAAGGCGGAATTTCATGACCGCAAATGAAATTAACGCTTTGGTCGACCGTCTGCGCGAGCAGCGTAACCTCAGCGATGCGGAATTTAAGACGATTTTGGAGACGGACGCCTATGATGCGGCGCTGCAAAAGGCCGCGGACGAGGTGCGCCGCGCGCACTACGGCACGGACGTGTACGTGCGCGGACTCATTGAGTTTACGAATTACTGCAAAAATAACTGTTACTATTGTGGCATCCGTCGGGATAACCGAAACGCGACGCGTTACCGTTTGACGAAAGAGGAGATTCTTTCCTGCTGCGCGGAGGGGTACGACCTCGGCTTTCGCACGTTCGTTTTGCAAGGCGGCGAGGACCCGTTTTACACGGATGACCTCATCTGCGAGATTGTCGCGGCCATCCATGCGCAGCACCCGGACTGCGCCATTACGCTTTCCATCGGCGAAAAGAGCCGCGGAAGCTACCAGAAGTATTTTGATGCGGGCGCAAACCGCTATTTGCTGCGTCACGAGACGGCCGATCCCGAGCATTACGGCAAGCTGCACCCGAATGAATTGAGCGCTTTACACCGGCAAGCATGTCTTTTTGATCTAAAGGACATCGGGTACCAGGTAGGTTCCGGCTTTATGGTGGGTTCGCCGTATCAGACGACGGAGAATCTTATTTCTGACCTGCGCTTTTTGCAGAAGTTGCAGCCGGACATGATCGGCATCGGGCCGTATATCACGCACGCGCAGACGCCGTTTGCAAACGAAAAGAGCGGCTCGCTCGAGCTGACACTGCGGCTTCTCTCAATATTGCGTTTGTTGTTTCCGTATGCGCTTTTGCCGTCTACGACGGCACTTGGCACCATTCACCCGCAAGGGCGCGAGCTGGGGCTGAAGGCGGGCGGAAATGTTGTGATGCCGAACCTTTCGCCGGTGCGCGTGCGAAAGCTTTATGAGCTGTACGAGAACAAGATCTGTACAGGGGAAGAGGCCGCGCAGTGCCGCGGGTGTCTGGAGCAGCGCGTGAAGTCGGCGGGCTATGAGATCGTCACCGCGCGCGGCGATGTGAAACGATAACGAAAGGGTTTTACCGAAACTATGTGTAAAAAAGCGATCATAGCCATGAGCGGCGGCGTGGATTCCAGTGTGGCGGCGCTGCTTATGAAAGAAAAGGGCTACACCTGCATGGGCGCGACCATGAAGCTGTACCAGAATGAGGACGTCGGTCTGCGCCGCGAGCATACCTGCTGTTCGCTTGATGATGTAGAGGACGCGCGCAGTGTGGCGTATGCGCTTGACATGCCGTACTATGTGTTTAATTTTGCCGACCGCTTCAAAACGGATGTTATCGACAAGTTTGTGCACTCTTATGAAACGGGTGTGACGCCGAACCCGTGCATCGATTGCAACCGCTATTTGAAGTTTGATAAGCTGTTTCAGCGCATGGTTGAGCTGAATTATGATTATGTTGTCACGGGGCATTACGCGCAAATCGATTTTGACGAAAATACGGGGCGGTATCTCCTGAAAAAGGCCGTTGACCACAATAAAGACCAGAGCTATGTGCTGTGGTCGCTGACGCAGGAGCAGCTAAAGCACGTGCAGTTCCCGCTCGGCGGCATGGAGAAGTGTGAAGTGCGCGCGCTTGCGGAGGCGCACAATTTCATCAATGCGAGAAAGCACGACAGTCAGGACATCTGCTTTGTGCAGAACGGCTCGTATGCCGATTTCATCGAGCAGTACACGGGCAAAACGTACCCGCCCGGGGATTTTGTGGACACAGATGGCAACGTGCTGGGGCAACACCGCGGCGTGATCCGCTACACGATCGGCCAGCGCAAGGGTCTGGGGCTCGCGCTGCCGGCACCGCTGTATGTGAAATCGGTGGATATTGAGAAGAACACCGTGACGCTAAGCCCGGAAAGCGAGCTTTTCAAAAAGGAGCTCACAGCGAGCGGCATTAATTTGATTTCTGTCGCGGAAATCAAGGAGCCGATGCACATTAAGGCGAAGGTGCGCTACCGCCAGCCCGAGCAGTGGGCGACCGTGACGCAGACAGGACCGGACAGCCTGAAGGTCGTCTTTGACGAGCCGCAGCGCGCCATCACCTGCGGGCAGTCCGTCGTGCTGTACGACGGCGACCGCGTTTTGGGCGGCGGGACGATTGATTCGGTGAAATAAAAAAGCCTGAATAAGCGCTGCTTGGGTATTGTTTTATGGGGAGGAAAACTCAAATGAATGATGCGAAGAAGCTTTTGGCGGATATGAAAGCGCTGGGGATCAAAGAGGGTGAGACGATTTTGGTGCACGCATCGATGAAGGCATTGGGGACAAAGGAGACGCCGGAGACGGTGCTCGACACGTTGCAGGCGGCGCTTGGCGACGACGGCACGCTTTTGCTGCCTGCGCTGACGTATGAGAACGTCACGCCGGAGCACCCGGTGTTTGACGCGGACAAAACCGTGCCGTGCATCGGGCTTTTGCCTCGCACGTTTTGGAAAATGCCGGGCGTAGTGCGCAGCGTGCACCCGACGCACTCCGTTTGTGCGCGCGGTAAGCGTGCGGTTGAGCTGACAGCGTTGCATGGGGAGGACATCACCCCGGTGGGGAAGAACTCGCCGTTTATGAAGCTGCCGGAGATCGGCGGACGGCTGCTGTTCATCGGCGAGGTGCTTGACTGCTGCACGTTTATGCACGGCGTGGAGGAGCGCTTCGGCACGGACTACGTCTTGACGAAGGAGAAGATCCGCTACGTTGTGAACGGCGAGGAAAAGTACATGTACGGCCACGATTTTAAGGGCTGGGAGACGACGTACCGCCGCGTGAAAGAGATTCTGGACCCCGCGAAAAATGAGATCGTCACGGGGAAGATCGGCGACGCGACGTGCTACCTTATCGACGCGAAAGCGCTTTTGAAGCGCGCAGAGGAAAAGCTGCAGGAAAACCAGCACTGGTTTGTGGTGCCGCGGGAGTAAAACCAAACAGGCATAAAGAAACGACCCGGGACGGAGAGAATTCCGTTTGCGGGTCGTTTTTTGGCGTTGTGAAATTGAAAACTCAGCCTAAGTCGATGGAGCGCTGGGCGCAGGCGTTCAGCTCCATGCCGGCGGTATGGCCGGCGAGATATTCGTAGTAGGCCTGTGCGCCGACCATGGCGGCGTTGTCGCCGGTGAGAGAGAGGTCGGGCATATAGAGCGTGCGGCCGGTACGCTTGCATTCTTCCGTGAGGCGGCGGCGCAGGAGCGAGTTTGCGGAGACGCCGCCCGCGATGACGAGCTTTTTATGGCCGGTCTCGTCTGCGGCGTGCAGGAAGTTGCGCACGAGGCAATCGACAACGGCCTTGCGGTAAGAGGCGGAAAGATCGGCGATGTTGACGGTCTGGCCCTTTTGCTCGGCATTATGCAGAATGTTGATGACGGCGGTCTTGAGGCCGGAGAAGCTGAAATCGAGCGGGGCGCCGTCTACGGTCGGGCGCGGGAGCTTGAACGCTTTGTCGTTGCCGGTCTCAGCGAGTTTATCCATGGCGATGCCGCCGGGATAGGGCATGCCCATGGCGCGCGCGGCCTTATCGAACGCTTCGCCTGCGGCATCGTCACGCGTTTTTCCGAGGATGCGGAGCTTTGTGTAGTCCGTCACTTCGATGATGTGCGTGTGGCCGCCGGAGACGACAAGGCACAGGAACGGAGGCTCGAGTTCCGGGTTCGTGATGTAGTTTGACGCGATGTGGCTGCGCAGGTGGTGCACCGGGATGAGCGGTAAATTTGCAGAAAGAGAGAGGCCTTTCGCGAAATTTACGCCGACGAGCAGCGCACCGATGAGCCCCGGCGCGTAAGTGACGCCGATGGCATCGAGGTCGTCTACGGTGAGCTCGGCGCGCTCGAGTGCTTCACGCACGACGCCTACAATGGCTTCGCTGTGGCGGCGCGAGGCGATCTCCGGCACGACACCGCCGTATAACTTGTGTTCTTCTACCTGCGTTGCGACGACGCTGGAAAGCACGCGGCGGCCGTTTTCTACAACGGCTGCGGCGGTCTCATCGCAGGAGCTTTCAATGGCTAAAATTTTCATTTTTCTATCCTTTGGTCTTTGATTTGCGGAGTGAACCGCGGAAATATTCGGCTCAGTCGAGACCGATGAGCAGCTCTTTGAGCGCATCGGAAACAGGCGCGCCGTATTCGCTCACCTGCCAGCTTTCGGCAAAGCGAACGTTTTTTGCAAATTCTGCGCCGTACTGGCGGGTGAGGCACGCGAGCACGTCCTCGTCCACGTCGCCGCGGTCCCAGTTGAATGTACTGCGCAGGTACTCTACGCGCTCCTCGTGCGTTTTACCGGCGAGATCCACGTGGTCATCTGCCCACGGAAGCCAATCAAGGAACTGGGAGGCGTGGCAGCACTCGACGTGAAACAGCGTTTCGCGGTCGTCATCCGCCGGGCGGGCGAAATCGGAGCGGAACGGTTTGGGGTCGGTGAAGCCGTCTGCCCAGTAAAGAATGGTCGGCGTTTTGCGCAGCACGGGGGTATCCGGGCAAATGGCGGGCACGCCCATGAGGTACGAGCAGTCCTGAACGAGCTGGCCCGTAGCGCGGTGGTCGGGGTGATAATCGCACGCGCGGTTCGTGAAGATGACGTCCGGCTTAAAATTGCGGATGGTGCGCATGAGCGTTTCGCGCGCTTCGAGCGATGGGGTCAGGAGGCCGTCGTCGAACGGCAGAATTTCATAGGTGGCGCCGAGGTAGGCGGCGCTTTTTTGCGCTTCTGCCGCGCGCGTTTTGATGAGCTCTTCGCCGCGCATGGTCTGGTGGCCTGCGTTGCCGGTCGTCATGGAGACAAAGCGGACAATGCAGCCCTTTGAAACCAAGCGCTTTGTGATGCCGCAGGTGCAGATATCGACATCGTCCGGGTGTGCGCCGATCATCATGGCGCGTAAAGGTTCTGACATAATAAAGCCCTCCCAAGAGAAAATGAGATCAATACAACCGCCGCGGCTGTTCCGCGACTTTTCTCATTTATTTTAGCACAAGGCAGGCGCGAAAACAAGCCCGCACAACGTGCAAAGCGAGGAAAATGCGCAGGGATGAAAATTTTCTCTTTACTTTTTGAAAACCGTGTGCTATACTCCGTTTTAACAAGCGATGAAGAGTGACAGTAGGGATCCGGGAATGGCACAGAGAGCCCCGTAAGCTGCGATGGGGTGCAGGAACGGATCACCGAACAAAGCCTTGGAGCTGCATACCGACTGCGTTTTTGCGCTGAGACTATGCCGGGCGTGCCCGTTACAGCACAGGAGTATCGATGTTTTCCGTACTTTTCCTGCGGCGAAGTCTGTACTTGCAAAGGCGTGCGTCGTGAGGCGCGGGCAAACTAAGGTGGTACCACGGGTTATTGTATCCCGTCCTTGGAAACAGGGACGGGATTTTTTACGCTCTAAATTTCCCGCCCGATGAAAATAACAGCACGAAAGGGTGTAGAAAATGAGCGAAAACACGTTATTGGAAGCAAGAAAGGCAAAGTTCCATTATGTACGGGAGCACGTAAACCCGTACCCGGAGCGCTATGCGCGGACGCATGAGCTGTGCGATGCGGCAAAGCTGCCGGACGGGGTGCAGGACGTGTGCGTTGCAGGGCGTGTGACGGCCATTCGACGCATGGGGAAGCTCTCGTTTGTGACGCTCTCCGATATGGAGGGCAAGCTGCAAATTGCCGTGATGCGCGACGAAGTGGGCGAGGACACGTATGACTTTTTCAAGAGGGGCTTTGACGTAGGCGACTTTATGGGCGCGGAGGGCGAGATGTTCACGACAAAGGTGGGCGAAAAGACGCTGCGCGCGAAGTGCATCACGTTTTTAGGCAAGGCGTTCCGTCCGCTGCCGGAGAAATTCCACAGTATTCAGGACACGGAGCTTTGTTGGCGCATGCGGTACCTCGATTTGTGCATGAACGGGGAGACGCGCAGGCGGTTCCTTTTCAAGTCGCAGCTTGTGCGGGAGATTCGGCGGTATTTGGAGGACAACGGCTACATCGAAATTGAAACGCCGGTGCTCATCGATCATCCGTCCGGCGCGACGGCGCGGCCGTTTGTTGCGCACCACAATGCGCTTGACATGGACGTTTATCTGCGCATTGCGCCGGAGACGTATTTGAAGCGTGCCATTGTGGGTGGGTTTACGAAGGTGTTTGAGTTTGCGCGGTGCTTTCGGAATGAGGGCATGGACACGACACATTTGCAGGATTTTACGATGCTGGAGGGCTACTGCGCGTACTATAACTACCGCGACAACATGCGCTTTTTGCAGGACATGCTGCAAACGGTCATCACGAAGATTCGGGGCAGCGCGGTCATCTCCATTAACGGCACCGAGATCGATTTCGGCGCGGAATGGGCGGTGGTGACGTTCCGCGAGCTCATTTTAAAGGACTGCGGCATTGACATTGACGAGTTTAAGACGGCGGAGGCCTTATTGCAGGAAATTGAAAGCCGGCACATTGAATTAAACTCCACCGACGACCCGAAGAAGCTTGGGCGCGGAAACCTCATCGATTTATTATACAAGAAGGTGAGCCGCCCGAAGATGATTGCGCCGACGTTTCTCATTGCGCACCCGACGGACTTGTCGCCGCTGGCGCGCGCGAATGATGATGATCCGGAGATTACGGACCGCTTTCAGCTTGTCATCAACGGCGCGGAGATCATCAACGCGTACTCGGAGCTTGTGGACCCCAATGAGCAGCGCCGCAGACTGCAAATTCAGGCGCAGAGCCACGCGGACGGCGACGAGGAAGCTATGGTGATGGATGACGACTATTTGACGGCGATGGAATACGGCATGCCGCCCATTTCCGGCTGGGGCATGGGCATTGACCGCGTTTTGCAGGTTTTGCTCGGCACGAGGAATATCCGCGACACGGTGATGTTCCCACTGATGCGGCCGGAACCGTAAGCGGAAAAAACAGCGAAATTCTGCATTTTCAAATTGCGTTTCCTGCATTTTTATGCTATACTTTAACGGTATATCCATGAAAATACGAAACCGATACAGAAAGTGATGACTTATGAGAATTTCCGATATTTTGAAGACCAACAAGGTGACGGTCTCTTGCGAGATGTTCCCGCCGAAGCCGGGCAAACCATTGGAAAACACACAGCAGGTGGTGCATGAGATCGCGGCATATAAGCCCTCTTTTATGAGCGTGACCTACGGCGCGGGCGGCTCCAACTCCAAAAACACACTGTCCATTGCAGAAGAGGTGCAGAAAAGCGGCGTTACGGCGCTGGCACATTTGACGTGTGTGGGACAGGATGAAGATAACCTCAGAGCGTCCATCAATGCGTTTAAGGCGAGCGGCATTGAGAATATTCTGGCATTGCGCGGCGATATTCCGGAGGGTGATACGGCGCCGCAGACGTTTCCGCACGCGAGCGACCTCATCAATGCCATTCGCCGCGAGGGTGCGGATTTCTGCATCGGCGGCGCATGTTACCCGGAGGGACACCCGGAATCGTACAACAGCGACGCGGACATTGACGGCGTGCGCCGCAAGGTGGAAAGCGGCTGCGAGTTTTTAACGACGCAGATGTTCTTTGACAACAACATTCTTTATAATTATATGTTCAAGCTCCTGCGCCACGACATTCGCGTGCCGGTCATTGCGGGCATTATGCCGGTGACAAACGCGAAGCAGATCAAGCGCATTATGAGCCTTTCGAGTTCTTCTATGCCGACGCGCTTTAAGGCGATCGTCGACCGTTTTGCGAACAACCCGGAGGCGATGAAGCAGGCGGGCATTGCGTATGCGACCGAGCAGATCATCGACCTTATCGCGAATGACGTGACGCATATTCATATCTACACGATGAACCGCCCGGACATTGCGGGCAGCATCATGACGAACCTTTCAAAGATCATTGACGGCTATGAAGCTGAATGAGAAAGAGGCGCTGCGCTACCTTGGCTTTCGCGGGAAGCCGGCCGATGCGGACACCGATGAGATGATTCGCGAGATCGGCGGCGAGATGCTGCGCACGCTCACGCCGAAATGCGTATATAAAAGATACGATATAAAAGTACTTGAGAACGCGGTGGAGCTGGACGGCTGGCGCATCGAGAGCATAAAGCTTTCACGCCATTTACGCGGCTGCAAGGCAGCGTATTTGTTTGCGGCGACGCTGGGTTTGCAGGCCGATATGATGATACGGCGGTTATCCGCGCTCAATATGGCGCGCGGCACGGTGGCGCATTCCGTTGCGAATGCGCTCATTGAAGACTACTGTGACGAAATGCAGGCACAGATCGCGGAAAAGGAAGCCGCAACGGGCTTATTTTTGAAGCCGCGCTATTCGCCGGGGTACGGCGACTTTGCGCTCGAAAGCCAAAAAGAGATCTTTGCGCGGCTGGAATGTGCAAAGCGCATTGGGCTGACGCTGACGGACACCATGTTGATGGTGCCGTTTAAATCCGTGACGGCGGTCATCGGCGTGACGGACGCGCCGACATGCACATACGTAAAGTGCCGCGGCTGCGCGAACACCGACTGCGAGTTCCGCGAAATCTGACGCGCAGAGAAAGGGAGAAAATTTATGCATCCTGTTATAGAACGATTCGGAAAATCTGTTGTCATTGTGGACGGCGGCATGGGCACACTTTTGCAGGCGAACGGCCTTATGGGCGGCGAGCTGCCGGAGCTTTGGAACCTGACACACCCCGAGGTGCTTTTGAAAATTCAGTCCGACTACGTGAACGCGGGCTGCGATATTTTGACGGCGAACATGTTCGGCGCGAACCGTTTAAAACTGGAAAAGACGGGTCACACCGTGCAGGAGGTCGTCTCACAGGCGTTGAAGCTTGCACACACGGCGAGCGGCGGCAAGGCGGCGGTGGCGCTCGACATCGGCCCCTCCGGCAAGCTTTTGAAGCCGTTCGGTGATTTGGCGTTTGATGACGCGTACGAGCTTTTTAAAGAGGAAATTATCGCGGGCAGGGACAACGCCGACCTCGTGATCATCGAGACGATGAGCGACGCCTACGAAGCGAAGGCGGCGCTGCTGGCGGCAAAGGAAAACTGTGACCTGCCGGTCATTGTAACGTTTACGTTTGACAGCACGGGAAAGCTCTTGACGGGCAGCAACATCCCGGCGGCGCTGCTGCTGGCGGAGAGCCTCGGCGCGGACGCGGTGGGCATCAACTGCAGCCTCGGCCCGGAGCAGATGGAAAGCTTTGTCGATGAAATGCTGACGCTGACGAATTTGCCCATTGTCATCAACCCGAACGCCGGTCTGCCGGTTTCCGTGAACGGCGAGACCTCGTACCCCGTGGGGCCGGAGGAATTTTACGCGTACATGGAGCGCTTTGCGGAGAAAGGCGCGGCGATTCTCGGCGGCTGCTGCGGCACGACGCCGGAGCATATCCGACTGCTTGCAGAACGCCTGAAAAACAAGCCGGTGAAGGAGCGTCACATTGAAAAGAAGACGGTGGTGTCCTCGTACACGCATACGGTGACGTTCGGTGCGCGACCGATTTTGATTGGCGAGCGCATCAACCCGACGGGCAAGCCGCGCTTAAAACAGGCTTTGCGCGAAGGCGATTTGGAATATCTCTGCCGTGAGGGCATTGCGCAGACGGAACACGGCGCGGACATTCTGGACGTGAACGTGGGTCTGCCGGAGCTTGACGAGCCCGCGGTGATGGAAAGGGCCATCATCAACTTGCAGAGCGTGACGAACACGCCTTTGCAGATCGATACCTCGAACGTGGAGGCCATGGAGCGTGCGCTGCGTATTTATAACGGCAAGCCGCTTGTGAACTCCGTGAACGGCAAAGAGGAATCGCTGCACACGGTACTGCCGCTTGTGAAAAAGTACGGTGCTGCGGTGGTTGCCTTGACGCTCGACGAAAAGGGCATCCCGGCTTCTGCTGCGGAGCGTGTGGCGATTGCGGAGAAGATTTTGAAAACGGCGGAAAGCTACGGCATCGACCGCAGCGACGTGATTATGGACACGCTTGCAATGACGGTGAGCACGGGCGCGGATAACGCGATGATCACGCTCGATGCGCTTGACACCATCCGCCACAAGCTCGGCGTGCATACGGTGCTCGGCGTCTCCAATATTTCGTTCGGTCTGCCGCGCCGCGAGCTGGTGACCTCCACGTTCTTCGCGATGGCGATGCAGCGCGGATTAAGCTCCGGTATCATTAACCCGCTGAGCGACGAGCTGATGAAAGCGTACCGCTCGTTCTGCGCGCTGATGGGCATAGACGTGGGCTGCAAGGCGTATATCGAAGCGTATGCGAACACCACGGCGGCGCCGGACGTGCGCACGGGCGCCGCGCAGCAGAGCGCAGGCGGGTCTGCCGAAAGCGTTTCGCTGCACCGCGCCATTGTGAAAGGCCTGCGCGAGCAGGCGGGACAGCTGACGGACGAGATGCTGAAAACGACGCCGCCGCTGGAAATCATCAACGGTGAGCTTATCCCGGCGCTCGACGAAGTGGGGCAGGGCTTTGAGAAAAACACGGTGTTCCTGCCGCAGCTTCTCATGAGCGCAGACGCAGCGAAGGAAGCGTTTGAGCGCATCAAGCAGAACCTTGCGAAAAAGGGCATTCAGGAGGAAAAGAAGGGTACCATCATCCTTGCGACCGTGAAGGGCGACATTCACGATATCGGCAAGAACATTGTGAAGGTACTGCTTGAAAACTACGGCTTTGACGTACTCGACCTCGGTAAGGACGTGCCGCCGGAGATCATTGTGCAGACGGCGATCGAGAAAAACGTGCGCCTTGTGGGGCTTTCTGCCCTGATGACGACGACGGTGGAGAGCATGGCGGAGACGATCCGCCAGCTGCGCAAAGCGCATGACTGCAAGGTCATGGTGGGCGGCGCGGTGCTGAACCCCGAGTACGCTAAGGAGATTGGCGCGGATTTCTACTCCAAAGATGCGATGGGCAGTGTGCGCTACGCGGAAAAGCTGTTTAACGGCGAAGTGTAAAAACAATCAGAGCATAGAAAAAGGACGGCAGTTGCGCTTAACTGTCGTCCTTTTGCACTGTGCAAAATTATCTGCGGTTTGTAAACCACACGTCGATCTCATCGGGTATGGGGGCCTCAAAAAGCGTGAGAACTTTTTGCAGCAGGCCGCTGTCTACGGCGTAGTCGGTCGTTTCACCGGCGGCAACGGCAGCGTTGCGCGCTTCCATGTTTTTCGCCCAGTCTGCATCGGAAATGTCGATGTAGTGCCACTCGAAGTCGATGTCGGCATTTTTATAGTAGGCAGAAACATCTGTGCGCTCTTTGCGGCTCCAGAAGCCCCAATCTAAAATGACATTGCAGCCCGCGCGGGCGATGTCCACGGCTTTTTTGTGGAGATATGCTTTGATGTCCGCGCTAATCGCATCGCGGCGGTCGCCGAGGTCATGGTGGAAGAGGTCGTTTTCAATCTCATCGCAGGAGAGCACCACAGCGTGTTCTTTTTCCTTGAGCTGCCGGGTATAAAAGCCTTTGCCGCTGCAGATTTTGCCGCAGATCAAAAATACTTTTGCCATGCTTTTTACATTACTCTTTGCCGTTCCAGCAGTAGGTGCAAAGGCAGTCTGCGTCGATGCCGACGGACTCCGTCATATCGTCGAGGCGGTGGTAGTGAAGGGAGGTGAAGTGCAGCTTTTCGCCGATCTTCTCCACCATCTTCCGGTACTTCTCGCTGTCCGGGTCGGCGTATTCTTCAAGTGTGGCGCGGTCGGGGTCGCAGCCCTCAAGCTCTTTAATGACGCGGCGGGTGATGAGCTCCATTTCGGACGTGGAGCGGGAGAAGTTTAAGTATTTGCAGCCGAAGAGCAGCGGCGGGCAGGCGGGGCGAATGTGCACTTCTTTTGCGCCGCTTGCGTAGAGGAACTCGGTCGTTTCGCGCAGCTGCGTGCCGCGCACGATGGAGTCATCGATGAGCAGGAGGCTCTTGCCCTCGATGAGGTCATGCACCGGGATGAGCTTCATTTTGGCGATGAGGTCGCGCTTGCTCTGGTGCGTCGGCATGAAGGAGCGCGGCCATGTGGGCGTGTATTTGATGAACGGGCGGGAGAATGGCACGCCGGACTCGTTGGCATAGCCGATGGCGTGCGCGATGCCGGAATCCGGTACGCCGGCGACAATATCGGGGTGGACGTTATCGCGGCGGGCGAGCGCGCGGCCGCAGTTATAGCGCATGCTCTCGACGGAGATGCCCTCGTAGCTGGAGGACGGGTAGCCGTAGTAGACCCACAGGAACGTGCAGATCTTCATTTTTTTGCCGGGGGCGACGAGCGTTTGCACATGGTCGGCGTCGAACACGACAACTTCGCCCGGGCCGAGTTCACGCAGGTCGTGGTAGCCGAGGTTTAAATACGCGAAGCTTTCAAAGCTTGCGCAGTAGCCGTCTTCCTTTTGGCCGAGCACGACAGGGGTGCGGCCGAGTTTATCGCGTGCCGCGTAAATACCGCGCGGCGTCAGGACAAGCATACTCAAAGAACCGTCGACGATCTCCTGCGCGTAGCGAATACCGTCGATGAAATTCTCTTTCTGGTCGATGATGGCGGCGACGAGCTCTGTGGGGTTCACTTCGCCGTTTTGCATCTCAAAGAAATGCGTGCCGCGCCCGATGATGTCCTCTACGATCTCATTGGCGTTATTGATCTTGCCAATGGTCGTAATGGCGAAGGTGCCGTGATGCGAACGCACCAAAATCGGCTGTGCTTCATAATCGGAGATGCAGCCGATGCCGAGCGTGCCGTGCATAGATTGCGATTCCGTTGTAAACTTCGTGCGGAACGGAGCGTTTTCAATGTTGTGAATGGCCTTGTCAAAGCCGGTCTCCGGGCTGTAAACCGCCATGCCCGCGCGGCGTGTGCCGAGGTGGGAGTGGTAATCAATGCCGAAAAAAAGGTCGAAAACGCAGTCAGTCTGCGATGCTGCGCCGAAAAAACCGCCCATAAAATAGATCTTCCTTTGCTGAAAAATTGAAGGGGCAGTACCGCGGAGGAGTTATGCGGTATTGTCCAAAACACTTTTATTATAACAAAAATCGCGTTATCCGAAAAGAGACACAAAAGAAAAAGACCGCCGAAATTTCGGCAGCCTTTTTGTAAAGGATAACAGAATTTTTTACAAGATGGGCTCTTTTGCCTGAATGGACCTTGCGTGCAGCGCAAAAATCTCGTGGCGGCGGTCTGTGCCGAAGATGTGCTGCTTGTCGTACTCGGTGCTGAAGCCGACGATGTAAATGACGAGCAGACCGGTTTGCGGCCACAGCATGGAGATATCCAAAAGCCCGTGCAGCAGAACGCACACGATGACGGAGACCGTGAGGGCGTAGCGCTGGTGGCACTTGTGGCTGCGGTGCAGGCGGATAATCTTGCCGACATTGATGGCAAAGTAACCGAGTAAGACCGCCGTACCCACAAATCCGAAGTCCATGAGGAGCTCCAAAAGCAGGTTGTGCGAATGCTTTGCGATGCTGTATGAGCCGTAGAGGTCATGGATGCGCGCGTATGTATTGTAGCCGCGGCCGAACCACGGGGCGTCCATAATACTGCCGATGGCGCCCGACCAGATGCTCATGCGTTTTGCAAAATCGTGCCGGATGAGATCGATGCGAGGGAGGAAATCGAGCGATTCACCGAACAGAACGAGTGTGAGCAAAATGCCAAGCATGGTGAAAAGGTACACGGAAAGCCACTTCTTTTTGCCGCAGAACCACAGCATGACAGGGCAGACGATGAGCAGCACCATGAAAGTGGTGCGGCACTCGGTGAGCTCAAGCGCGATAAGATTCAACGGAATCAGGGCAGCGTATACACCGCGCAGCGGCGTGTCTTCGCTTTTTACGATGTTGTAGATGCAGAAGAGCACGACGAGCGAAATGTAAAACGCATAGTAATTGGGGTTTGTAAAGATGGAGTTATACCGCGCACCGTAAACCCACTCCATGCCGAGCGCGCGCTGAACGAGCGCGACAAGGAGGCAATAGGGGCTCATGAGGCAGACGAAAGATAAAATGAGGCGGAACGCGCGCTGGGTCATCGTATAGCTGACGAAAATGACGGCGATGAATGCGAACACCATAAAAGCGCCGAGCAGAATATCCGTTACGGTGCCGCCTGAGAAAATCGTGACGAGCAGGGAAAGCACCCAGAAAGCCGAAAGAAAAAATAAATCCTGTTTACGGCGGAAAAAAACGAAGCTCTGCTTCGTGGCGGCAATGTAAAACGGCAATAAAAGCAGCGCCAGCATCTCGGCATAGACGGTGAGGAAAATGGAAGCCGTTAAAACGAGCAAGACCTTTTCGTTTGGGGTAAGCTCTAAAAATCCCTTTTTCAGTGCTCTGAATACTTGCAGATAAATGCACCTCCTGTGGACCGCGGCCGTATACCGTGATCCGGTAAAACCGTTTCAAGAAATTACGAAATCATAAAAATTCAAATCATGTGCGTACCTGCGTACATGAGTACGCTCATATAAATAAGAAATACCTCGGCGCAGATTACTATTTTAGCGCAACTTTTCTGGATTTACAAGGGCTTTTGCAGCTTTTTTGCATTTATAAAGAGATTTGTAAGATTTGATTTTAAAACTGAACAGAAGATTTACATAAGGCGCAAAACTTTATTGAAGTTGCACAAGGTTTGTCTGCACAACTTGAACAATGCGCTGTATTGAAATGGGCATGACAGGCGTGCTATAATACGAAATATAAAGGGTGCGCGTTTGCCGCCCGAGGTTTAGGAGGCTGCTTTCAGATCTATGGATATACGAGTCTTGCAGTATTTTCTGGCTGTTGTGCGTGAGGAGAACATCACGAAGGCGGCACAGCTTTTACATATCACACAGCCCACACTTTCCCGCCAGCTGATGGGGCTGGAGCAGGAGCTTGGCGTGAAGCTGTTCAGCCGCAACAACCACAGCGTCACGTTGACGGAGGAGGGTATGTTATTCCGCCGCCGCGCAGAGGAAATCGTGACGCTTTCCGAAATGACGAAGCGGGAATTAAAGCAGGAGGCAATGCTGACCGGCGAAATTTCCATCGGCAGCGGCGAGTACCACGGCTCCTGCCATCTTTCCGGCATTCTGGCGGCGTTTCGCGCCGAGCACCCGAACGTGACGTACAGCATTTATAGCGGCAACTCCGATAACATTAAGGAGCGCATTGAACGCGGCACGTTGGACATCGGCTTGCTGTTGGAGCCGGTGGAAATCAGCAAGTATGATTTTCTGCACTTCCCGGTGCCGGAAACGTGGAACGCGCTGGTGCGGTCGGATTCGCCGCTGGCGCAGAAGCCGTATTTGACGCCACAGGACATTGTGCCGTACCCGGCGGTGTTTTCGCGCCGGGATCAGATCCGCAGTGAGATTGTAAACTGGTTCGGCGACAGCGCGGACCGGCTCAACATTATCGCGCACGGCGATTTGCAATACAACATGGCTTCGGTCATTCGCCGCGAAAACGGCGTGCTGTTCACGCTGAAGCTCGACCTGCAGCATAACGGCCTGAAATTCGTGCCGCTGCAGCCGCCGATCCGCGCCGCGACGGTGCTCGTTTGGAAAAAGAACCGTGTGCTTTCACCGCTGACGAACGCGTTTCTCGATTTTGCGAAGAAATACATTTCCGGCATGGAGAAGGATAAAAAATAGGTATTGGACATTATTTTGATGGTTTAGTATACTGAAAGCAAGAAATCACGAATTTTTATAGAAAAGGGGAAGACACATGGAATACGTAAAACTCGGCAACTCTGACCTGAATGTTTCGCGCATTTGCCTTGGCTGCATGGGCTTTGGCGAAGCGGCCGCGGGGCAGCACCGCTGGACGCTGGATGAGGAAAACTCCAACGAGATTATCAAAGCGGCGCTGGAGAACGGCATCAACTTTTTTGACACGGCGATGAGCTACCAAGGCGGCACGAGCGAGATGTTTGTCGGCCGTGTGCTGCGCGATTTTGCCCGCCGCGAGGATGTGGTGCTGGCGACGAAATTTGAGCCGCGCACCGACGAGGAGATTGCAAACGGCGTGACGGGGCAGCAGCACGTGAAAAACTGCCTCGATGCAAGCCTGAAGCGTCTCGGTATGGACTACGTTGATCTGTACATCTGCCACATGTGGGACTATCGCACGCCCATTGAGGAGATTATGGAGGGGCTGAACGATGCGGTGAAGGCCGGCAAGGTCCGCGCCATCGGCATCTCGAACTGCTATGCGTGGCAGCTGGCGCAGGCGAATTACTACGCCCGCATGCACGGCATGGCGGAGTTTGTGTCCGTTCAAGGGCATTATAATCTCATTTTCCGCGAGGAGGAGCGCGAAATGGCGCCGTTCTGCAAGGCGGAGAACATTGCGATGACGCCATACAGTGCACTCGCCGCAGGGCGGCTCTCGAGGCATCCTGGTGAGAGCTCCAAGCGCCTTGAGGAAGACAACTACGCGAAATTTAAGTACGACAAGACCGCCGAGACCGACGGTGTGATCATTGACCGTGTGGCGGAGCTGGCCGAGAAGCGCGGCTGTACCATGACGGAGATCGCCCTCGCGTGGCTGCTGACGAAGGTTGCGTCGCCCATCTGCGGCGCAACGAATCTTTCGCACATCACGGGGCTTGTGAACGCCGTTGAATTGAAGCTGACAACCGATGAGATTGCATACCTAGAGGAGCCCTACGTGCCGCACGCGTTGGTCGGCGTGATGGCGCAGAACCATGGGTGATTTGGAGACGCCGTGTATTTCACTGCCCGCAGGGCAATTTCACATACCGAAGGGATTCGTTCCATTGAAAAAAGGACTTTGCAAAATGCAAAGTCCTTTTTCTGGTGAAGCAGCATTGTTTATAGATGAACACTTATGTAAGGTATCGGAGCAGCCGTT